>JFJP01037521.1_pt1 | contig 28299 bp, 22 predicted proteins | sample 431651 | NCBI WGS metagenome assembly JFJP01 (sample SAMN02602958, study PRJNA72255) | Microbial mat metagenome, whole genome shotgun sequencing project. | biome: fresh water; feature: sink hole; material: water; isolation source: purple microbial (photo- and chemosynthetic) mats found in... | reverse complement strand
TTCCAGAATCCTTTTTTTCCGTACGCTACCCTCCGATCTTAGTACTGTAACGTTACCATGCTAAAACCCCGGGCATGAGAAAGAAATGGGGAAGGAACATAAGAGGACGAAAGTATTTAAATCTGATATGGAGAAATGTTACAAACAATTATTTCATAACAGTCAAATATCTTTCATAAATTTAATACTATCTATTATGAAGAATTTTAGTTTAAACTTATTAGGAGTTGAGGAGTTAAGTAAAAATAATTTGATTGAAATCAATGGAGGCCAAATGATCACAGGTCCAAGTCCATGGTGGAGTTTAGCAGGAGAGGCAATAAAATTAGCAGTTACAATTTTAAGAGAATCTGCTGAAGCCTATATCGAATACTCTAAAAAGACTGGTGGAGAATACGTAATTCATCATGCACAATAATTTTAAAATTATTACTTAGATATGAGGGGAAAATGTAAATTACCCCTCATATTAACTTTACCGTTCATGAATAAAATAATACAACTCCTGCAAAAAATTATTGATATAATTAAAAAATTAAATCAAGTAGGTTTTATTTTGATATTTACCATAGTATTAATCCTATTTTCTTTTTGTTTTAATTATTTATTAAGAATTTTCGAGCATTATGATATTATTTGGTTAGATTTTCCTGATAATGAAGAAAATGTCATAATACTATTCATTACGTCAGTAATACTTGCACCAATTTTTGAAACCTTATTAAATCAATCATTACCTTACTATTTACTAAACAAGATTGAGTACTTAAAACGGAGGAGATATTTAATATTATTAGTTTCTGGTGTATTCTTTGGATTACTGCATTGTTACAGCTTATTCTATATCTTTTATGCTTTTATTTTGGGTCTTTTATTTATGTACGGTTATATGCTTAGAATCGAAAATGATAAGAGTACTTTTTGGAATATTTCTATCTGTCATTCTTTGTTGAATCTTGGAATATTTATTAGAAATATTTCTTAATTATTATTTATCAAGCAGAATGGAGCAATGACAAGTTTTTATTCTAAGTCATTTATTTATTGAATAGAAATCAACAAAAACAAGTTCATCTCGAAAAAATATAAATATAAAGATAAACATGCTGCTTCTCGTGCTAAAGTTCACGGCTGAAGCCCGGTTTAGGGGTGTGTCAAGTGACCCCTTGCTTAAAAACAGGAGTTGGGTTTAATTAGTCAAAATTTTAATCAAATAAAATATTACAAAGTGAAACTACCATCAATTACAAAATGTGAGATTAAAGCCTTCATCCTGGGAGCATTATTCATGATAATCCTCGTTACAATCTATGAATGGAAGGATTTTAAAAGAGGATTATTGGGAGTTCCGAATGAGGCAAGATTAGAAAATGTAAAATGATTCTCCAGGAGAATTGATAAGAATGTTTTTGAGGTAACTTTTAAATTAATTTGCCATGGAACAATCAGGAAAAGAATCATTACCAGAAAAGGATCTGATTTCACTTGAAAAAGAGAATCGGAAGCTCCGGAAAGAGGTTTGGTTTTTAAGAGTATTTGCCTTTCTGGTTTTTGTTGTGCAATTAGTTGATTTACTTCATAAAAATAATTGAAGGCAAGTGGTTGAGAAACTAATAACCCCGGACTTCAGTCGCTGCTCCTCGTGCTAAAAGTCAGGGCTGAAGCCCGGCTGAGGGATGTCTCGAGAGAACCCCGGGTTAACTTTGTGCACCGAAGCTTTGCGAAGGTGCAAACCCGGGGTTAGTGGCAGCATGGGCGGAACACCTTGAGTCGATAGAACAGTGTGGCAATTCATATATAGTGTGTCAACAGGTCAGAACTGGATGAGTTGGCAAAACAGAGTTACATCTCAAACAAATTGTAACCGGCAGGAGTGAAGTATGAATTCATGATCAGAAGACCACTAACCCCGGACTTCAGTCCTGCGATTGATGAACAATAGACCACTAACCCCGGACTTCAGTCCGGGGATATTCGGGAATAATACAAACCGGGCTTTAGCCCTAAAAAAACTAGAATATGTCGTACGTCAAAATCTGGCTGCATTGTGTCTGGGGTACAAAAAACAGACATCCTCTCCTGAGAAAAGAAATCAGAAAGGATATTCTGGATCATATAAAAGCAAATGCCATAAATAAAGGGATTTACCTTGACACCTTAAATGGACATTCGGATCACATACATGGTCTTATTTCTTTAAATGCGGACCAGGCTCTGTCGCATATAGTGCAACTAATGAAGGGAGAATCCTCATTCTGGATTAATAGGAATAAACTGACAGTTGGTAAGTTTGAATGGGCCGTAGATTATTTCGCAGTTTCTTTAAGCGAATCGCACCTTTCAAGAGTAAGGAATTATATCAGAACACAGGAGGAGCATCACAGAAAAATGACATGGGAAGAAGAATATACTAAGTTTCTGAAGGAATATGGGTTCATTCAGGTTCAGGGCTAAAGCCCGACTCAGGGTTTAAGTGAGTTAGACCCCGGGTTAAAACCCGGGGTTAGTGGCAGTCTGGTCAGAACAGGATGAGTTGATAAAACACAGTAATATCTCATACAAAACATGTTACTGTGGTCAGAGACGGATGAGGAGGCAAACATTGGAGAATCTCAACCAATGCGAAATCTGCTGGGATAGAGTAAGAATTCATGAACAACAGACCGCTAACCCAGAACTTCAGTCCTTGGTTGATTAACAATAGACTACTAACCCCGGACTTCAGTCCGGGGATATAAGGAGATATTAGAAACCGGGCTTTAGCCCTGAAAATAGGAAAAGTAAAATGAAACATGCTGCTCCTCGTGCTAAAAGTCAGGGCTAAAGCTCGACTAAGGAGTGATGCGAGTTAACCCCGGGTTGAAACCCGGGGTTAGTGGCAGTATGAACTGTAGTGGTATAGGAGACTAAACAATGTTGAATCACAACGTCTATTACTAACCCCGGACTTCAGTCCGGGGATTAAGGACCAGCAAGACTAACAGGGCTTTAGCCCTGATTAATATATAGTTAAAGTGATACAGCTGCTCCTCGTGCTAAAAGTCAGGGCTGAAGCCCGGCTGAGGAATGTCTCGAGAGAACCCCGGGTTTTAACCCGGGGTTAGTGGCAGCCAGGTCATAAAAGGCAGAGGAGTAATAACAGTGATGAATTTAGACCAAAATTTATAAAAAACTTAATATAAATTAATATGGGTATGTTGTGGTTATATCTCTCAATCTATTTTGTTTTGTACATTTTATTTTGGTGGTATATTAGTTTCAGAAAGAGAAGTATAAGAGTTGTCAGGCGAGCTTCTTTAATTGCGTTAGCTCCTGTAATAATTTGTAGCGTTTTTATTCAGGATGAATTAGCTGCATATTTAAGAATAGAAACAGGGGTTATGTTTTTTAAAATAGCAATTCTGATAGTATTGATTTATTGTTTTAGACTCTTTGAAGAAATCGTTATAAATAATTCAGATAAGAAACATAATTGCGTAAAAAGTCAGTGCTAATGCCCGACTCAAAGGGGGCTTAAGTAAACCCCAGGCTGAAGTCTGGGGTTAGTCGCATCTCAAGCAGAAAACAATGGAACAAAGAATGAACAACAAAACTAACGTTCGGGGATTGATGAACAACAGATCACTAACCCCGGACTTCAGTCCGGGGATATAAGAAAATACTAGAAACCGGGCTTTAGCCCTGAATCTTAAAAAACCAAATAAAATCACTGCAAAATGAAACTACCTGTAATCACAAAGCGAGATGTTAAAGCTTTCTTTTTTGGAGTTATATTCATTATGCTCATAGACCTGATTTTTGATTGGAATGGAACAAAACAAGCTTTTTTGGATGGCTACAATGAGGCAAGGGCAGAACATTTAAAATGATCCTCTGGAAAAGGTACTGAGTACAACCGAGAAGACTTCAAGGCACGGATTATAAATCCGCGCCAGCAACTGCGAGCTCGCCGGCGGCAAATCAGCACAATCAACTAAGTCTGAGATAGCCCCCCTTTAGGGGGGATGGGGGGCAATAAATAGGCTAAGGTCGAAAGAAGCCATAAAAGAATTCCCCGGAAGTGAATCAGCACTCTTCCGGGGAGCAAGTGGTCTCTGGATAAGGAATCCAACGGTTCTGAAGGAACCTGAGACAATCACGTGAAATGCAGCGATAAATGGTTTTATGTTTTTACTAAAATGCAATCACTAAAATCCTGCCTTCTTAGTCACATCTCCTGCTCCTGATCATTAAACAAAAACACTGGTTTTAAGTGACGACATTAACTTTATTATACAAGTTTAAAAAACTCCGGGGCCAAAACAATGGTTTTACTGGAATTTTTTTAAAATTATACATAATCTTCTGTAGTAATGTACGATCGTATTGAAACACAGTACTTTATATCAACCCCTTCGTCCCTCATCTCCTTAGCTAATCTCTTGATACTTCTTTCACTTGTCTCAAACCTGTACGCCAGTACAGCAGGAGGCCCGGTACATTTCAACTTTGCAAGTTTAATAAACCGGCTTTTTAAAGTCTGTCTCTGAAACTTGTTCATTATTTACTAAATTATTACACTGACACTTTACATCAGATATAAAATTAAGCAAAAACTAATGAAATTTCAAAATATTTTTAGACTTTTTTTTAATCATAGTTGAATTTTTAAGCATGAATCTAAATTCAAAATTAAAAATCTGAGAATTCATTATTTGGATGCCCCTTATTTATCACAAAGAAAGCTAAGAGCCAGGGCATAGAACATAATGGAAGATTGTTAACTTTCATTATAATTCTTTTGTTGCACAGAGTTCCACAGAGAAGACACAGTGTGACACAGAGAAAAGAAATAATTCCATATGTTGATAAGCCCTTTGCGTCGTTACGCCGTTGAGCCTTTGTGCCGTTTAACCAGCCACCACAATTTCCCAACCCTGTGAGGATAATAAATCAACACTTTCCAGCTGCTGGTACAGCCATACCTCTTTTTCATAAAGCTGAGCGACGGGAATATATCTCCGAGAACAAACAAAAACTTACGGTGAAGTCCGGGGATTTCACTTACTTTCTGACGGTAATAATCAGCCTGGTCAGGAGGCGGATTATCTTTAGGACTTTTTAGGAAAAATATAAACTTATTTATTGAATCGGGATTATACCATTTGTCAATAAATTCGTTTACCCATGAAGGGAATGATATTCCCCAAAGATCTCTCAGCGGCTCAAGCTTCCAGGCAAGGATCCCTGTAATTCCTGCCTGAGAGGCATATGTAAGGAGATCATAATTTATTATCTCATCACGGTATTTTTCTAAAAGAACAACCAGATCGGCGTATAACCTTAATTGCGATTCATTGTTTATTTCATGCAGGTACAAATGGGATACCAGATAAAGGAAGAAAATCTGAGGACCCGGAACATATGTCTTTTCTCCGCTTAATTCGATCTCATTGCTTGTATCATGCAGCCGTTTTGTAAGATTATTCTGGCAGTTTCCGAACAGTTCATGATGGATCTCTACTGATGTCCCGTTTTTAATAAGAGATGGCAGGTGCTTGCCTGTGCTGGTAATTATAAATTTATGAAAATATGATTTAACAGGGAGTGAAACATAACCGTACTTCATCAGGATATTTCTGGCTCTGATACACTCTTTTCTTTCAATAAGTATATCCACATCCGACATCTGCCGCAGTCCGGCATTTCCATATACAGAATTCTCAAGTGCCATTCCTTTGAGTAGAACTGTCTTGATTTTTTCACCGTTAAGAAGCCTTAGTACCTCGCCCATCGATTGAGCATTAAAGGCATTCCTGCTCAGGCTCATCATATGGGCATTCTTCAGGAAATTCTGCCGCTCCTGAGGGACAAGGTGAATCAATTTAAGCTTTTCAAGATTATTAAATACCAGAGATGCAACGCCATGTGAGTTTGCAAGTAGGGTAAAATAATTCCAGTCAATTGGTCCTTCTGCAAGCGCCATCAGCATCACTTTCAGCTCAACTCCGAATTCAAGCCGGCATAATCCCAGAAGGAGGATCTCTTCATCCCTTATTTTAAGTTCCTCAATCATTTGTTAAACCTGCTGCTCTGTTTGTTAAACATTGTGAAGTATATCCCCCCTTTTTTCATAAGTTCATCATGCGTCCCGGTCTCTGCAAAGGATCCTTTATCCAAAACGATTATTCTGTCGGCCAGTCTTACATTCGTAAACCTGTGACTTATAAGAATCGATGTCCGCCCTTTTACTATCTCCCTGAACCTGTTGAAAATATCAAACTCAGTTTCGGCATCCAATGCACTTGAAGGTTCATCGAGAATCAGAACAGGGGCGTCTCTGTACAGGGCCCGGGCAAGGGCAATCTTCTGCCACTCTCCCCAGCTTAGCTCCCGGCTATCTTCAAAAAGGTTGCCGATAGGAGTGTTATATCCATTTGGAAGATTCTCAATGAGATTGCTCACACCTGTATCAGCTGCCGAACTTTTTATTCTTTCATCTGAATCACCTGCTTCAATATTTCCCATCCTGATATTTTCTCCGGCAGTGAGATTGTAAAGCATAAAATCCTGAAAGACAACCGAGAATTGTTTACGGTACTCATCGGGATCTATATTTCTGATATCTGTACCGTCATATTTTAAGATACCCGAATCAGGATCATAAAGCCTGCAGAGGAGCCTTACCAGGGTGCTTTTCCCGGCTCCGTTCGGTCCGACAAGGGCAACAACCTCCCCTTTCTTAATTTCAAAGGTTAGGTTATTTATTGATGGGACAGTGTTCCCGGGATACCGGAAGGAAATATTTTCTGCAATAATATTTTCTGAAAGCGGACGGATTTTCATCGCAGGTTCTTTAGCCCTCATATTTTCTTTCAGATTCAGAAACTCAAAAGTATCTCCGATAAACAAGCTGTCCTCGTAAAGACCTGAAAGCGAAACGAAAAGGTCTTTAATAAATATCATTCCCTGCCTGAAAGCGAGGAGTAACATTGCCATTTCTCCTAAAGAAATATTTCCGGTTATTGTTTCCCGGGCAATAAACAAGATTGTAATTAAAAGCGCTGAGGCCTTAAAAAGACTTGAAATCAGTTCAATTGTTGTTCTTTTCCTGATAATGTTTATTTCTTCTTCTTTCTGTTTCAGAAAGGAGGTCCTGAACAAGCCTATGAAATAATTCCCCAGTCCGAATAGCCTTATCTCCCTCGATGGCCTGTCGCCTGTAAGAAGCCAGTTGAAATAAGCCGATTTTCTGGCCTCCGGGGTTTGCTGCTTCTGAAAATTATAGAGTATATCAGCATAATGCAATCTCAGCCATATGCCTGGTATATTTGCCGCGAGCAGTAGTAGCGCGAGGGTCCAGTTAAGAGTGAAGATCAACCCTGTCATCAGAATTAATGACAGAAGCGCCCTGACAATTGAAACGATATTATTAAGGATGCTGTTTGGTCGCCATGGTGCTTCCCTTGATGCACGTGTAAGACAATCGAAATATTCCGGATTCTCAAAATTAATAAGATCAAGTTTTATTGCTTTTGAATGGAGGAGGCCGTACATGTAGACTTCAAGTTTGAGAGCCTGCTTCTTTCGCACATAGTTGCTGAAATCAGAGGATGCTTCATCGAGAAACCAGACAAGAACTACCATGAATACCGGGAGTAAAACATCTTCAGTATTTGTCCCTGATTTTGCCGATGCTGCAAGGGTAACTGCATCTATTACTCCTTTCAGCAGCCAGACAAGCAAGAGGGGGAAGATGCTCCTTAAAACAGAGAGAAGAGTATTGGCAAGTGCCCACCCAGGGGCGCTTTTCCAGACAAGCTTGAGGGACTCAACAAATTGGTTGTACTTTTCCTTCATATTATTATTTAACTCATAATAAGGTCGTTATCTATTTCTTTTTCACACTTTCTGCCTCCCTGTCCCCCTCTTTCTGCCCCCTAGTTTCTGCCCCCCAACCCCCCTAAAGGGGGGCTAAATTCGTCCACTTTATTAACCCCTTTTTATGGGGCTAATTCAGAGATTGGATTTAACCCCCCTTTAGGGGGGCAGGGGGGCAAGGGGCTCAGAGGGGCAAAGACTCAACATATTAATGGATTTTCTTCCAGATAAATATGAATATTACTCTTAATCTGTTTCTGAAATAGTCCGGTTTTGTATTTATCCTGATATCTGCAAGATGAATATTTTCTCCGGTTGTTTCCGCCCTGATTATCCTTCCAATAATCATATCAATTTTAACAGGGTTATCAGCATAAGCATTACTGTCACCGCGTGCAATATAACTTGTGACACCGTTTTTTGTAACTATTTTTGAAAGCCTGTGAACAATCAGTCCTCCGGCCCTTTTTATGGCAATTATCTCCCCCTGCCGGGGCATTCCCTTAACACTTAAAGGTTCAATCAGTAACAGCGACCCGGGTTTAATACATGGGTACATACTGTATCCATGTGCTTTAATCCTGATGGTTTTTCCCTCAGCGAGAAGAGAAAGGCTTATATCCTTTACAATAGTCTGTTTACTGAGGTATTTATTCATTTTCCAGGATGTGGTCTATAACACTTTTATCAGGAACGAAAGATAACTTAACTACCGGTATAGTATTGCACATTATTGAAACTGATCCAAGCAGGCGGGCAATTATGTCGGGACCCCAGTTATGCTGGATGCAGTTGGCCATTACAAGACTTACTGCTGCAGCTCCTTTTACGGGTACAAGTTTATTGTTCATTCCGTGCTCTATAATGAAAATTTTATTTAAAGGTGAATCATGTGGCTCATCATTATTATAAACAGGTGTATTATACATCCTGTAACCTGTCCCTGTGTTCCTGATTATAAGCCTGTCGTCGTGAACAACTTTGGCCCCGGTATTATCCCATAGTTTGGCCATTGTGGTTTTTCCTTTGCCCGATACACCGCTGAAGATAAAGCCATGTCCAAGGTTGTTAACACCTGATGCATGAATCATTATGTCGCCATGCATAACTGTAAGGTAATACAGGATTAATCCATCGAGAGGGTATTCAAACGGGTCGACCTCATCATCATCTAAATAAAGATCCCATTGTTTTGAAGTTAATGTGAACTTAAGTACTGCATTCTTTTCGGCGGAGGATAGAGGAAGAATTGTTTTTATATAAAGATCTGAACGATTTTTCCAGATACTCCAGAAGTTTGCCTTATGACGGATCTGAATTCCATTGACCTCCTCAACAAATGGCGCATGAAATAATCTTTCTGATTCTTCAGGAAGTTCAATGAGTCCTGCATGAATAAGAATGAGAAGATCCGTTTCAGTTTCAGGGCTTATATTTCTCTGAAATCTTGCAGACGGATTTAACTCAGGTCCTGAGTCTTCTGACTCAAAACCTATATTATACCCTGCAATATTCAAATTATAGTTTCTCATTTCATTATTTTGCACCCTGCCCCCTAAAGGGGGTTTAAATCAGATTCAGGGATTAGCCCCCCTTCAGGGGGGATGGGGGGCAAAAACCTAAATAATCTGCCTATTATTTAACAATTAAATATTTACTCATATTATCTATAAACTCAAACACATCTTTTGAGGCATTCTCACTATCAATCTCATACTCTTCGGTCAGAAGAGCAATAATTTCCTGAACATTCCTCTTCCCGTTGATTTGCTCCCAGATAAAAGCACCTGTTTCATTCAGGGTATATACGCTGTTCATATCAGCAATGTTATTTGCAATCGGTACAAGAACATATTCATTGCCTGTTTTTCTTGTCACTATAGAAGGCGAACGGGTAAGAATTGAATTCAATCCAGTCATGAAAAACAAATTATCTGCCAAATGTATTAAATAAAACCTGGTCCGGATAAGTTATTAAAATGTCAGTGTTGCTGAAACCGCCGGAAGAAAAGTTACTCTTTTCTGAGGATTGGCTAAAGCATATGAAGCAATTTTCCTGTTGAAAAAGATATTCTGAGGCATCAGGTTGAAATTCCACGGACTCTTTTCATCCCTGCTGATAAGAGCAGTTTTATTGTCTTCTTTGTATTTACCAACAAGTAATCCATAAGCCGACATTCCTGCCAGGTAACCTGTAATATAGTAAGGTGTTCCTCTTTCGGGGGTGAAAATAGCTGCTAATCCAAGACCCATAACAGAACCCCCGGCTGCAGCTAAAGCAACATTTCTCCCCTGCTGATTTGTAAGCTTGGTGTCTTTAAAAATATAATGTCCTAAAACAGTTCCTCCAAGAGCACCAAGTGATGGTATTAAAAAGGAAGCTGTGCCAACATTATTATTAGCTGACAAATCAGCTACGATACAAAAACCAAGGATCCCGTTCATTACTGAAAAAGTACTGGTGCCCCTTATATCTCCAAGAGTATAATCATTCCAGTCAGCAACCCGGTTGGCAATATAATAGCCCCCAGCCCCAAACATTAGAGATGCAGCTCCATATACCCTGGGGTCGTTAGACTCAAAAGCAGCTGCAATAGCTACACCTTCAAACGGCATCAGCAGTCCGTAGTGAGAATAAAGAGCAACTCTTCCCTGCGACCAGGGTTTGTCGCGGCCAAGAGTATATCCCACTCGTCCCATTGCAATACTTGAAACAGTGGATATTCCAAGCAGGAGTTTTCCCTCATCAATATTGTCTCCCGTAAGAAGTAAAGAAAATGCTGCCCCCTGAACAGCTCCCATTGCCTTGCCATGAATTGAAAGAGCCAGGGAATTATATGAAACATATTTATCTTTTACAGACAGCATCGGTATTAATGTTGCAGTTCCTGCAGCAAGAAGGGGAAGGGCAGCACTTTGTGCCTCAAATATAACGGCAGCAGATGTGCCATAGAAAAAGCCAAATAATCCTGATGATATCACGTATTGTGTATACTTGCTCCTTTCTCCCGAAAATACCTCTCCTTCCTGCTGTGATGGAATTTTATCAACTGTGCTGGGCTGTTCCGACCATTTCACCCTGTTTTTATAATAGATTGATTTTTCAGAATCTGACATCTTTTCAAAATATTCAGTCAGTTTGATTCTGTAGTCATTCAGGTAAGTCTGTTCCTGTGCCGAAAGAATTTCGCCGGTACTTTGTTTTTGTAAAATGCGGGTAAACTCACCTTCATGTTCCATTTTCCAGTAAGTGGAAGCAGTATTCTGCTGAGCCATTAATTGAGAAAAGGAGAAAATGGTTAACCCTACAAGAATGCATAACAGTTTTTTCATGGTAAAGCTTATTTAATGCATTTTACAAATTTCTTTTTGATCTGAAAAATTTTCTTTCAAAAAGGTTCTTAAAAAGTGACAATATTCAATAATATAAGTTTAGAAAACTAAATGTTATTAAGAAAGTGCACCTAAACTAATTGATTTTCTTCGATTACCCCGGCCCCGGAGGGGAGCGAAGAAAATCAATTATCATCAGGGTTCTAAGCAAAGGTATTAAATTTTCAGTGTTACTTTTTGTACCTTCGCAAAAACTTAACTATGAGTAAGAAGGGAAAAAGTAACAAAGGCTCCGGGATAACAAGGGAGGCGCTTACTGAACAGATACTGGCAGCATTGTCAAAAAGCCCCGATCAGGCATATAATTATAAACAGATCGCAAAAAGGATCAATGTAACAGATTCTTCTGAGAGACAAATGATCGCTGATATTCTGAAAAATCTCGCAAAACAGGGTAATGTTCAGGAACTTTATCATGGTAAATACAGAGCGAAGCAGAGCCGGGGAGGCCATATCATAGGGACTGTCGATATGACCCGCATGGGTTACGGGTTTATTTCAACCGAAGATCTTGAAGATGATGTTTTTGTTTCTGCAAAGAACCTGAAAACAGCCCTTCACGGCGATAAGGTGAAAGTATGGCTATATGCCAAGAGGAAAGGGGCACGTCCCGAAGGGGAGGTAGTAGAAATTATAGAGAGATGGCGTACCTCTTTTGTCGGGACAGTTGAGATAATGCCAAATTTTGCATTTTTGATTCCCGATAACAAAAATATGCCTTTCGATCTTTTTATTCCCACCTCCAAACTAAATGGCGCTCTGCAGGGACAAAAAGCTGTTGCGAAGGTTGTGGACTGGGATCCTAAATCGAAGAACCCGGTTGCAGAAATCATTAATGTACTGGGTTATCCTGGTCTTCACGAAACCGAAATGCATGCCATACTCGCTGAGTTTGAGCTGCCTTATCATTTTACTGAAGAGGTTGAGGCTGATGCAGAAAAGATACCTGGTGGAATTACAGAAAAAGATATCAAAGAGCGCCGCGATTTCCGTCATATTCCGACATTTACAATAGACCCTGCCGATGCCAAGGACTTTGACGATGCCCTTTCCCTGAAGCAGCTGGAAAACGGGAACTGGGAGGTAGGTGTTCATATAGCGGATGTTACCCATTATGTAAGAATTGGTTCACTTGTTGAGGAGGAGGCAAAGCAGAGAGCTACATCTATATATCTGGTCGACAGGGTTGTACCTATGCTGCCAGAGAGACTCTCAAATCACATCTGTTCTCTGAATCCGGCAGAGGATAAACTTACTTATTCTGCAGTTTTTGAATTGAATGATAAATCGGAAGTTATTAACGAGTGGTTCGGAAGAACTATTATCAATTCCGATAAAAGATTCTCGTATGGCGAGGCCCAGATTGTTATAGACACAGGCGAGGGTGATATGAAAGAGAATATACTTCTGCTTCACCGGCTTGCCCAGCAGCTCAGAACGAAAAGATTTTCAACAGGGGCCTTCGCTTTTGAAAAGATTGAAATTCGATTTGATCTCGATGAGGCAGGGAAACCGATAGGGATAAAGTTCCGGGAAATGGGAACAGCAAATCAGCTAATTGAGGAATTCATGCTTCTGGCAAACAAACGTGTAGCTGAATATGTAGGCAAAAAACTGAAGGGAAGAACAATGGTTTATCGTATTCATGATACACCAGATCCTGAAAAGATCAGCAATTTCAGCCATTTTATAACACGTTTCGGGTATAAGCTTATCGAAGAAGATAATACATCACTTCCTAAAGCCATGAATAAGCTTCTGCGCTCAGTCGCCGGCAAAAAAGAGCAGAATATAATTGAAACACTTGCTCTGAGGTCGATGGCCAAAGCCATTTATTCAACTGATAATATAGGACATTACGGATTATCTTTTAAGTATTATACTCATTTTACTTCCCCTATTCGCCGATATCCCGACATGATGGTGCACCGTCTGCTTACGGCCTACCTCGCAGGAGAGAATCCAGGTACCCAGGACAAATATCAAAAACTGTGTGACCACTCCTCAAAAATGGAGCGTCTTTCTGCTGAGGCTGAAAGAGCATCTGTAAAATACAAGCAGGTTGAATATATGAGCGACAAAACCGGGAAGATATTTGAAGGTGTTATATCGGGAGTTACAGAATGGGGCATCTATGTTGAGATCATAGAGAATCAGTGCGAAGGTATGATACACATCAGGGAACTTGCTGATGATTTCTATGAATATGATGAAGAGAATTACTGCATAAAGGGGCGCTCAACAGGAAAGGTTTATACCCTTGGCGACCGTGTTAATATTGTAGTTGTGAAGGCTGATCTTCAGAAAAAGCAGCTGGATTACAGACTTGTCTGATACTTCTATCCTCATCCCCCTGCCCCTTCTCCCAGGAGAGAAGGGGAGTAAGAGACTAGTAGTAAGGATTTTAAGTCCCTCCCTCTCCGGGGGAGGGATTTAGGGAGAGGCCATTAACTTTTGTCTTTTTCAATCAGTTTAAGCAACTCAGCTACCGCCTCGTTCTCCGGAATATTTTTCAGCACCGCAACAGTACCCCTGTAAATATGTACTTTACCTTCTGCTGCACCTACATATCCGTAATCTGAACCTGCCATCTCTCCGGGACCATTCACAATACATCCCATAACGGCAATCTTCAGCCCTTTCAGATGAGTTGTCGCCTCTTTCACCTTTTTAACCGCTTCCTGCAGATTGAATTTCGTCCGTCCGCAGGTAGGGCACGACAGATACATTGTTCGTGTAATGCGCGTTTCGGTACACTGAAGAATTGAAAATGCAACTGCAGTAACATCTCTTAGATTTATATCACCAATGTTAGTCACAGAAATGCCTGCAACTCTTTTGTCAATGACATAACTACCCAGCAGTGCAGAGGCTTTTATCTGTAAATCTTCGAGGTTGTTTTCCCTGAAAACCGGATTTAATACTATGTTATGATTCAGGTTATTATCTTCAAGAGAATGTAGAAAAAGAAGAGGGGCATAAGGCTCTTTCTCAGGATCAAAAGTGAAAATTACAATTGTCTTCTCCGGATCGGGTTTGATAAGATATTTTATGTCGAAATGCGACCCGGTAAGCAATATATTGAGCTTTTCAGATTTGTAAGGGCTGTCATGAAATGTCTCGGGAGAGTATAAAGGAAAGGCTCTTTTGTTCTCCTTTTTTTCGAACCAGATCTTGTATGGCATTACAAGCGAAACATCTTCGGGAATCATCTCAGGACATTTCTTTACTATAATAAGATCAGCAGAGCTGTCAGTTACTGATATCGCTCCTGTACCAGAGTTTACATTAAATCCTGAATTCCTGTAAGCATCACTGTCAATTTCTGCTGCTGATGTCATGTTGACGACCACGAGAGGGCCATTTATCTTTCTCAGGAGTTCAGGTTTTACTATAGGTGTTTTGTAATTTATCTGAGCCTCAGGTCTTGGGTGCGGAGCAGTTCTTGGAAAGTATTCTGCAAGTTTTCTGGCAACAGGGATCTCCTTCTCAGGATCTTCAGATAGCGATACCCTTATTGTATCACCAATTCCCTCAGAAAGTAATGCTCCAATACCTGCTGCCGACCTTATCCTGCCGTCTTCTCCTTCGCCTGCCTCCGTTACTCCAAGATGGAGCGGATAAGATAATCCTTCGCTCTGCATCATGGCTGCCAGCATTCGGGTTGCCTCAATCATTATTGCAGTATCGGAAGATTTCATTGAAAGTACCAGATCGTTGAAGTTCTCGGCCCGGAAGATATTAATGAACTCCATGGCTGACGCCACCATCCCTTTCGGCGTATTCCCAAAACGGGTCATTATACGATCAGAAAGAGAGCCGTGATTAATGCCTAACCTTATTACAGTTTTATTCCCGCGGCAAATATTTATAAGCGGAAGGAGCTTTTCATGTGTTCTTTCAAGCTCCTCATTATATTCCTTTTCAGAAAGTTCCTGTTTTTCGAATGAGGCCCTTTTATCGGCATAATTTCCGGGATTGATCCTGACCTTTTCAACAAGACGGGCTGCAACTTCAGCAGCAGCAGGATTGAAATGAATATCTGCAATAAGGGGGGTGCTGAATCCTGCTTTTCTGAGCTCCGATTTTATTGTTGCCAGATTTTCCGCTTCTCTTACGCCTTGTGCAGTGAGTCTTATATAATCAGCCCCTGCCTCAATTATCCTGATACACTGTGCAACAGACGATTTTGTGTCGAGGGTGTCAGTGTTTGTCATTGACTGGAGACGGATGGGGTTGGTGCCACCGAGGGGGATGGAGCCGATTTGGATTATTGATGAAATGTAAGGCACTGTATTAGTATGAGATTTAACCATTTGTAACGGATTTTAACCAATTTGATTCCCCTCCTCGGAGGGGTTAGGGGTGGGTTTATTCTTATAGGACAACCTTTCCTTGGTAAAGTTCCCCTCCTTGGAGGGGTCAGGGGTGGGTTTATTATTCTGAATCCAATTTTCTATTACTCTCAAAACATTATTCATATTCTTTTTTATATCAATATCTTCAAATCTTAAAAAGTTAACCCCAAGTTTTTCAAGATTTAATTGTCTTGCTTCATCTTTCTCATAATTGAAAGTATGTGAATCTCCGTCTATTTCAATTGCAAGAGAAAGCTCTTTACAGTAGAAGTCAACAATGAAGTTTCCAATTGGACGTTGCCTGTCGAAGTCACAGCCATGCATTTGTTTACTTTTCAATTGATTCCACAATAGAATCTCTGAAGTGGTCATGTTTCTTCTAAGTTCTTTTGCCAGAACTTTAAGTTTTGGGTTGTAAGGTATTATTTTCCTTTTGGTTGGCATATGTTATTTCTAAAAACCCACCCCCAACCCCTCCGAGGAGGGGAGCATTAAGATCCTAAAAACCCACCACTGGCCCCTCCAGGGAGAGGAGCAGGAAGCTACTCTTTTTCCCACTCAGCGCCATCCTTCTTGTCCTTTATTATAATTCCAATTTCGTTAAGTGCCTTTCGTATATTATCCGAAACTTCAAAATTCTTATTATTCTTCGCATCCTGCCGTAAACCGATAATTATTTTCATCAGGTCATCTGTCAGCTTCAGATCTCCTGCTCCTGATTTCTCATTTTTTAGTCCCATGATCTCAAATACAAAAGTGTTGTATAACACTTTCATTGATTCGAGGGTATTCGAATCTATCTTTTCACTCCCGTCAGCTACGGAGTTGATCTGTCTTACACCTTCAAATAGGTGAGAGAGCAAGACAGGACTGTTAAGATCATCATCCAGTGCTTCATAACAATTCTTCCTAAGCTTATCAGCATCAACAGTTGAAGTGGCTGAAGGTTTAAGTTTATTGAGAGTCTCAATTGCTTTCATCAGTTTCTGAAGACCTTTCTCTGCAGCCTGAAGAGCCTCATTTGAAAAATCAATAGTGCTGCGGTAATGAGCCTGCAGTATGAAGAACCTGATTGTCATTGGACTGTAAGCCTGGACAAGCAGTTTATTGTTTCCGCTGAAAAGCTCATCGAGAGTTATGAAATTACCCAATGAACGGGCCATCTTCTGCCCGTTAATCGTTATCATATTGTTGTGCATCCAGTACCGTACTGATTCATGTCCATGCGCAGCAGTCGACTGGGCAATTTCGCACTCATGATGCGGAAACTGAAGATCCATTCCTCCTCCGTGAATATCAAATACATCGCCCAGATATTTAACGCTCATTGCAGAGCATTCAAGATGCCATCCTGGAAAACCCACGCTCCAGGGAGAAGGCCATTTCATAATATGCTCCGGAGCTGCTTTTTTCCAGAGCGCAAAATCGAACGGATTCCGTTTTTCATCCTGTCCCTCAAGCACACGGGTATTGCTCTGCAGATCCTCAAGCACTCTTCCGGAAAGTTTCCCGTATTTATATTTTTCATTATACTTAAGAACATCGAAATAAACTGAACCATTCACTTCATATGCATATCCTTTTTCAAGGATCTCTTTGATAAGTTCCTGCTGTTCAATTATATGTCCGCTTGCACGGGGTTCAATTGATGGTTGAATTGTATTAAGCTGTTCAAGGTTTTTATGATAGGTATTCAGATATTTCTGAACTACCTCCATTGGTTCAAGCTGCTCCTGCCTGGCCTTTTTTGTGATTCTGTCTTCGCCTTCACCGGCAGTTTCATCTTCAAGATGGCCAACATCTGTTATATTCCTCACAGACCTCACCTTGTAACCCAGATGGGTCAGGTACCTGTAAAGAAGATCAAAGATCACTGCGGGTCTCGCATGACCAAGATGTGCATTGCTGTAAACGGTGGGGCCGCAAACATACAGTCCGACGAATGGCGGATGAAGGGGTTTGAATTGTTCTTTCTTTTTTGAAAGGCTGTTGAAGATAACCAGGTTGTTCTGCATTATGTTTTTGTTTGATATGCAAAAATAGAGTAAAATCCATTAACCGCAAAGCACGCTAAGCATGCGCAAAGTACGCAAAGATATATTACTGTATGTTTTTCCTTTGCGATCTTTGCGGTTCAATTCTTTGCGACCTTTGCGGTTAATTTTTAATTTATAGATCTATTTCTTCATCTGGGGTGAGGGTAAAAAAATTGCATTTTTAAAAATCATTCCTATCTTTGACCCCACAAATCAAATATTCCTTCCTTAAAAAGGCTGTTTGGTTTTTATTAAGAAGGGTGAAGAGATTAGGCTCCGAGAAACCCTGGCAACCAATCCTTAACATTTGGAAAACGGTGCCAAAACCTAATCCCGGAAAAAAACGGGAGATGATAAAAATTTAAAACGGTAAATAAATGAGTTCAATTCATCTTACACATCACAACTTCATCATGCCGCTCATGCCTATGTGCATGTGCTGTTAAAGCTTTGATTTGTAATCCAGCATTTTCACAGTTAACCACCGGAGATCCTGAAGCGATAGCTGTATCTGTCTATCCGGTATTTTGTAAAAACTAAAAAATTAAAATTATGAAAACAAGAAAAATACATTTTGAAACATTGCAGGTTCATGCCGGGCACCATCCCGATAAAGAAACTTTATCACGTGCAGTACCTCTGTATCAGACATCATCATACGTCTTTAAAAGTGCGAAACATGCTGCCGATCTTTTCGACCTGGCAGAGGGTGGGAACATTTACACACGGATGATGAACCCCACGACCGATGTATTCGAGAAACGAGTTGCAGCCCTCGAAGGTGGAGTAGCCTCACTAGCCGTCTCATCGGGACATGCTGCACAGTTCATTGCACTTACAACAATTCTAAGAAAAGGTGAGAACTTTGTAACCTCTCCGTTCCTTTATGGGGGGAGTCACAATCAGTTCAAGGTTACCTTTGCCAACTTTGGAATAGAAGCCAGATTTGCAAAAGATCTGAATGCTGCTTCATTCGAAAAACTGATTGACGGTAATACAAAAGCCATCTATGCTGAAACCATAGGCAATCCCGGATTCAATATTCCCGATTTTGATTCACTTTCTAAACTTGCAGTCAAACATGGTCTTCCTTTGGTTATCGACAATACTTTTGCTGCCTGCGGCTATCTGTGCCGGCCTATTGATCATGGTGCAGATATTGTAGTTGAATCGGCTACAAAATGGATTGGCGGGCACGGTACAAGCATAGGAGGTGTTATTACAGATGCCGGTAACTTCAACTGGAACAATGGCAATTTCCCTGTATTTACCCAGCCTGCGGAAGGTTATCATGGTAAGATATTCGGGGATATATTTAACCAGAATTCTCCTGCCGGAAACATTGCCTTTATTGTTAAAGCCCGTGTTGAAGGACTCCGCGATCTTGGTCCTGCTATAAGTCCTTTCAACTCATTTCTCCTGCTTCAGGGACTTGAGACTCTTTCGCTCAGAATGGATCGTCATTGTGAGAATACTCTGGCACTTGCTAAATGGCTCGAAGCGCAGCCTTGTGTTGAGAAGGTTAATTATCCGGGATTATCAGGGAATCCTTATAATGACCTGGCAAAGAAATACCTCCCAAATGGTGCCGGCGGGGTTCTGAGTTTTGTGCTTAAAGCTGAGAAATCAAGAGCTGTAAGGTTGGTCGAGCATTTTGATCTTGTAAGCCACCTGGCAAACGTTGGGGATGCCAAAACACTTATAATACAGCCATCTGCAACGACTCATTCACAACTTTCAGCTGAAGAGCAGACTGCAATAGGAGTTGAGCCCGGATTGTTCAGGGTTTCAGTCGGGATAGAGCATATCGAGGATATTATTTACGATTTCGAACAGGCTTTCAGACAGGTTTGTTAATTATTTAACAGTATGACACAGGAAAAATTAAGAATAGGGCTGTTCGGTTATGGTTGTGTTGGCCAGGGACTGCACGATGTGCTTAACAGCAGCAAAGGATTCAAAGCTGATATAGTTAAGATCTGCGTTAAGGACCGGACAAAAAAGAGAAGAATCGGGATGGAAAATTTCACATACGACAAGAATGACATTCTGAACGACAATTCGATTAATCTGGTTGTAGAGCTTATTGATGACGCTGATGAGGCATTCAGCATTGTTTCAACGGCAATGAAAAGCGGCAAGAATGTGGTTACTGCCAATAAAATGATGGTGGCAAAACATTTCAAGGAGCTTGTTGATATGCAGAGAAAATACAAAGTCTCTCTCCTTTATGAAGCATCTGCCGGGGCAAGTATTCCGATTATCAGGAACCTCGAGGAGTATTATGATAATGAGCTGCTCTATTCCCTTCGCGGAATACTTAATGGAACGACAAACTACATCCTTACAAAGATGCATAATGAAGGACTTCCTTATGCCGATGCACTTAAGGAAGCCCAGGAGAAAGGATTTGCAGAATCTGATCCTACACTCGATGTAGATGGCTGGGATGCAAAGTATAAACTCTGTATTATTACAGGTCATGCTTATGGTCTGTTTCTTAATCCGGATGATGTCTTTCATTATGGCATAAGCGCTATTTCGAAGTTTGATATTCAGTATGCAAAAGAGAAGGGCTTCAAGATCAAACTTGTGCCTTATGTAGGCAAGACAAACGAGAATACAATTACAAGCTTTGTCCTGCCACGGTTTATTTCATCAGATAAGTATCTCTATAATGTTGATAACGAGTATAATGGTGTTATAACCGAGGCTGCTTTTGCCGACAAGCAGTTTTTCAGTGGCAAAGGAGCAGGCGGTCATGCCACAGGTAGTGCCGTTTTATCAGATATCTCTGCAAATTCATACGGCTACAGATACGAGTATAAAAAATTCCAGCAGGGCACTGTTTCAAATTATACACGGAACCATAAACTTGAGATCTATCTGAGGTATAAAGATGAGAAGGACAGGGAATTATTTGGATTTGAGGAAGTCTCGGAATACTTTAGCGGAAAGTTTAATAAATATGTAATCGGGGTGGTAAATCTCGAAAGATTATTCACTTTGAGGGAACAACTTCGTAAGTTAGACGTTTTTATAGTGAATACAGGTAGGAAAATCAGCCCCCCAACCCCCCTAAAGGGGGGCTAATTCAGACTCAATTTCTGATATCTCAGGGTGGTCTAAATTCCTTATATTTGCATAGTTATTTTCTATTTTGGGATTTTAACCCCCCTTTAGGGGGGCAGGGGGGCGAAAGGATGGAAGAAAACTGCCCATTTTGTTGGGGTTGGGGGGTAAATAGAGGGTAAAAACATAAAAAATGAAGCAAAACATAGAAGATATACTCCAAAACAAGATCCTCATTCTCGACGGAGCAATGGGAACCATGATCCAGAAACACAAGCTTCAGGAGAGTGATTACCGTGGGGTGAAGTTTAAGGATCATCCAATGCTTCAGAAGGGCAATAATGACCTCTTATCCCTTTCCCAGCCTGAGATAATTAAAGGTATCCACAGGCAGTATCTTGAAGCAGGTGCCGATATAATTACAACTAATACTTTCAATTCAAACAGGATCTCCATGTCGGATTATGGTATGGAGGATCAGGTATATGATCTAAACTATCAGTCGGCAAGACTTGTAGCTGAGGCAATTGCAGAATTTGAGAATTCTCAGAATAAGGGCAGTCACTTTATTGCCGGAACTCTCGGTCCCACAAACCGTACAGCATCAATGTCATCCGATGTCAACGACCCGGGGGCCAGGGCTGTAAGCTTCGATCAGCTTGTTGAGGCATATTCCGAGCAGACACGAGGACTAATAGACGGAGGTGCTCATATTCTGCTTGTTGAAACAATATTTGATGTTCTTAACTGTAAAGCCGCTCTCTTTGCTATCGATACAGTTTTCGAAGAGAAAGGTCTGCGTTTGCCCGTTATGGTATCGGGTACTATAACGGATGCCAGCGGCAGGACCCTTACCGGTCAGACTCTCGAGGCTTTTATGGTATCAGTTTCACATTTTCCGCTGCTGAGTATTGGTCTGAACTGCGCTTTGGGAGCAGAGCAGTTGAGGCCTTTTGTTGAGGAGATGTCTAATAAGTCGGGATTTTATGTGTCGGTTCATCCGAATGCCGGACTGCCTAACCAGTTCGGTGAATATGATCAGTCAGCAGCTTATATGGCCTCCATTGCTGAAGATTTTATGAAAGAAGGATGGGTGAATATAATAGGCGGCTGTTGCGGCACTACTCCTCTTCATATTGAAAAAATTGCAGAAGTATCAAAAAAATATAAGGCTCGGATTAAACCTGAAATAATTAAGTACACAAGGCTTAGCGGCCTCGAAGTTCTTACAATCACACCCGAAACCAACTTTGTGAATATTGGTGAGAGGACCAATGTCTCGGGATCAATAAAATTTGCACGGCTTATCAGGGAAGAGAAGTATGATGAAGCTCTTGCTATTGCTAGAAACCAGGTTGAGGGAGGAGCACAGGTTATTGATATCTGTATGGATGAGGCAATGCTCGATTCGGAGAAAGCCATGGTTAAGTTCGTGAATCTTATTATGGCCGAGCCTGATATCTCAAAGCTTCCTTTGATGATAGATTCTTCCCGCTGGAATACTATTGAATCTGCCCTTAAATGTATTCAGGGAAAATCGGTCGTTAATTCAATAAGTCTCAAGGAGGGTGAAGAGGTATTTCTCTCTCATGCACGTAAGATAAGAAAGTATGGGGCAGCAGCTGTTGTTATGTTATTCGATGAGACAGGGCAGGCCGATACATTCGAAAAAAGGATTGCTGTAGCTGAAAGATCATACAGGCTGCTTGTTGATAAACTTGGATTTCCTCCCGAAGATATTATTTTCGATCCTAATGTTCTGGCGATTGCAACCGGAATTGAAGAACATAATAATTATGCCGTGAATTTCCTCAGGGCAACCGAATGGATAAAAGAGAACCTTCCCTATGCAAGGGTTAGCGGAGGAATAAGCAATCTTTCATTTTCATTCCGGGGGACTGATAAAATAAGAGAGGCAATGCACTCCGTATTTCTGTTTCATGCTATAAAATCGGGTCTCGATATGGGTATAGTTAATCCCGGCATGTTACAGGTATATACAGAGATAGAACCTGATCTTCTTCAGCTTACCGAGGATGTTGTAATGAACAAGCGGAAAGACTCCACTGAACGACTTGTGAAATTTGCAGAAGGGGTTAAGAATGAAGGCAAAAAAGTTGAAAAGGAAGATGCATGGAGAGCACTTCCTGTAATTGACAGAATAAAACATTCTCTGATTAGGGGATTGGATGAATTTATAGAACTGGATGTTGAGGAGGCAAGACCTCTGTTCGGACGCTCAATTGAACTCATTGAGGGTCCGCTGATGGGGGGTATGAATGAGGTGGGCGACCTGTTTGGATCGGGTAAAATGTTTCTTCCCCAGGTTGTGAAAAGCGCCAGGGTGATGAAGAAAGCTGTTTCAAAGCTTGCTCCTTATATTGAGGCAGAAAGCAGGGGAGAAGAGAAGAAAACTGCAGGTAAGGTTCTGCTTGCAACAGTAAAGGGTGATGTGCACGACATTGGAAAAAATATTGTCGGGGTTGTTCTCGGATGCAATAATTACGAGATTATTGATCTCGGGGTAATGGTGCCTGCAGAAAAGATAATTGATACAGCCATTCGCGAAAAGGTCGATGTAATTGGATTGAGCGGACTTATTACCCCTTCACTCGAAGAGATGGTTCATGTAGCCTCCGAAATGGAAAGAAGGAAACTGACAATTCCACTTCTTATCGGCGGAGCCACAACATCTGAGATCCATGGTGCAGTAAAAGTTGCGCCGGCCTATTCAAACAGTGTTATTCACGTTAAGGACGCCTCAAAGGCCGCAGGAGTTTTGTCGTCATTGCTTCAGAAAGAAAACAGCGATTATGTAACGAAGGTAAAAGCAAAGTACAAAAAGCTGAGGGATGATCATAACCTGCGTCAGGATGAGAAAAACCTTCTTTCAATAAGTGAAGCAAGAAAGAATAAGTTTGCAACAGACTGGCAGAATGCAAGACTTTTTAAACCCCTTAAGCCGGGAATTCACATTTTAAATGACATTGATCTTAAGGCACTTTCTTCATATATCGACTGGACATATTTCTTTTTTGCCTGGAAAATTTCCGGAAAATATCCTGCAATATTCAAAGATCCTGTAAAAGGGGTTGAGGCAAAGAAACTGTTCGACGACGGGCAGAAGTATTTGAATATAATTATTAAGGAAAAAATTCTTTCCGCCAGTGCAGTCTTCGGATTGTTCCCGGCAGTTGCCGACGGCGATGATGTTAAATTGTTTTCCGGTAGTTCCGGTAAGGAATTAAAATCTGTATTCAGTTTTCTTAGAAACCAGGAACCGAAAGAGAAGGGAGTACCAAATATTTGCCTTTCTGATTATATTGCTCCTGAATCCTCAGGACTAAAAGACAATATCGGCGCTTTCGTGGTTACAGCACCAATAAACGAAAAAGCGTTTTCAAAATATATAGAAGACGATTATGCTGCCATAATGATCAGGGTACTAAGCGACAGGCTGGCTGAAGCTGCTGCAGAATGGCTTCATGAGGTAGTCAGGAAAGATTACTGGGGTTATGCAGCTGACGAAAACCTGAGTGTTGATGATGTACTGAAGCTGAAATATAAGGGGATCCGTCCGGCACCGGGTTATCCTGCATGCCCCGATCATACCGAAAAAAGGGTTCTCTTCGATCTGCTTGAAGCCGAAAAAGCTGTAGGAGCCGAACTGACAGAAAACTTTGCAATGATACCTGCTGCATCGGTTAGCGGTTATATATTTGCCCATCCTGGATCAGTCTATTTTAATATCGGGAAGATTGGGAATGACCAGCTTAAGGATTATGCGAAAAGGAAAAATATGAAAATTGACGAGGCAGCCAGATGGCTTGCCCCTAACTTATGATTTTATTATATGAGTGTAATAGACAAAATTAATAGCGCAAAAGGACCATTATTCACATTTGAACTTCTTCCCCCTCTGAAGGGGCATAGTATTGAACGTACATACCAGGCTATCGACAGACTTGTAGAATATGAACCTGCATACATAAATTTCACATCGCACCGCAATGAGATTGTTTTCAGGGAGCGGCCCGACGGACTTCTCGAGAAAAGAATTGTCCGTTTGCGTCCGGGGACAATTGCATTGGCTGCTGCGGTAAAATATAAATACAATATTCCTGTTGTTCCTCATATTCTTTGCGGCGGATTCAGCAAGGAAGAAACAGAAAATGTCCTTATTGAAATGAGTTTTCTGGGTATTGATGATGTTCTTGCCTTGAGAGGCGATCCCCAGAAGGGAAGCAGAACATTTATCCCTGAGAAAACCGGACATACATATACTTCAGAACTTGTTCAGCAGATTGCAGATATGAATCAGGGTAAATATCTGGAAGATAATCTTGAAAATGCCTATCCCACAAATTTCTGTATTGGTGTTGCCGGTTATCCCGAAAAACATTTTGAAGCAGCTAACAGGCATGTTGACATGGAGAATTTAAAGCGAAAGGTAGATGCCGGAGCTGCATATATTGTTACACAAATGTTTTTTGATAATAATAAATTCTGCAGGTTCCGCGACGAATGCCGGAAGATGGGAATTACTGTTCCAATTATTCCTGGAATAAAGCCAATCTCGGCACTAAACGATATTAAGCTTTTGCCTCAGACATTTCACATTGATCTCCCGAGCGATCTCTATTCTTCTGTAAGTAAATGTAAAACTGACGCTGAAGCAAGGGAAGCAGGAATTGAGTGGGCGGTTATGCAGTCGAAAGAGCTCCTTAAGATTGGAGTCCCGGGTATTCATTATTATACCTTGGGGAGGTCTGATAATGTCGCAAGAATTGTGAAGGCTTCGTTTTAGTAAGCGATCTCTTCGTACCCTTCGCCCCCCTGCCCCCCTAAAGGGGGGTTACTTCCTGCAGTTAACTGAATTTCATCTAATTAATGGGTTTAGCCCCCCTTTAGGGGGGTTGGGGGGCAGAAAGACCAGATGAAATGTCGGGGTTGGGGGGCAAAAAGACGAAAAGAAATGTCGGGGTTGGGGGGCAGATAATTGGAGGTTTTTATCTCCCCAACGCTTTTCCAATTGCTCTGATATGCTCCGGTGTTGTACCACAGCATCCGCCGATTATTGATGCTCCGGCTTTAACTAGTTCCGGTACGAATGATGACATCATTTCGGGTGATTCGCGATATAATGTTTTGCCATCGATATACTCCGGAGTGCCTGCATTAGCCTGAATCATAATCGGTATGATTTTGTCGAATGCCCGTATTGCTTTTACAATTCCTATCATCTCTTCAATGCCATTCCCGCAGTTAGAGCCTACAATATGGGCTCCTGCCTCTTTCATTGAAATAACCATTTCCTCAGGTGTTACTCCCATCATTGTATGATATTCCCCGTTGTTATCTTTTGAGAATGTCATAGTTATGATAACAGTGCACTTCGTGTTTTCTCTTGCTGCCTTCACAGCCATTGATGCTTCATCAATGGCCGACATTGTTTCGATTATAATAATATCAGCACCCCCGGCCTCGAGGGCAATAGCCTGTTCGCGGAAAGAATTGTACAACTCTTCCTCCGTAACATCGCCCATCAGAATCATTTTCCCAGTCGGACCAATCGATCCTGCTACATGTTTGATTTTGCCTGCCGCCTCACGCGATATGGCAGCGGCTGCCTTATTTATTTCACCAGCCCTTTTCTCAAGTCCATACAGAGAAAGCTTAAAGCTGCTCCCCCCGAAACTGTTTGTCTCGATAATATCAGAGCCGGCAAGTAAATATGATTCTGCAATATCTCTGACATCATTTTTGTGAGTGATATTCCATAATTCAGGGCACTCCTCAGGGCGCAGACCCTTCGCCTGAAGAAATGTCCCCCAGGCTCCGTCGGAGAGCAATACCTTATTCTGTTTTATTTCGTCGAGGATATTCATATTATGATTTTTTGCCCCCTAAAGGGTAATTTCCATTCAACCTTTTGCCCCCCTGCCCCCCTAAAGGGGGGTTACTTCCTGCAATTAACTGAATTTCATTTAATTGACGGATTTAGCCCCCCTTTAGGGGGGTTGGGGGGCAGAAAGACCAGACGAAATGACGAGGGAGAGGGGCAGACATTTGTGGTCTTCCCCCTTTATAGTTTAAACGCCTTCTTTATCTTCTCCACGTAATCGAGTTTCTCCCATGCAAAAAATTCAACTTTCTTGGAATAAACTTTTTTACCGCTGCCATTCGATGCTTTTGCCTTGCCTCCTGGTACTTCATAGTAAACATCAACATTCTGTGTATAGCTTTCACGTCCGAAGTGGCCATAAGATGCAGTTTGAAGAAATACCGGATTCTTCAGTCCGAAACGGGTAACGATTGCATAAGGACGCATATCAAATAAACTGTTTATTGATTTTGCTATCTCGCCATCGTGAAGAACATTGCCTTTTTTGTCTTTTACTTTCGCAGTTCCATATGTATTTACATACAAACCAACAGGTTGTGCCACCCCAATTGCATATGCCACCTGAACCAGTGCCTGATCGCAGACACCTGCGGCCACAAGGTTTTTGGCAATATGACGTGCTGCATAGGCTGCTGATCTGTCGACTTTAGAAGAGTCTTTTCCTGAGAATGCTCCGCCTCCGTGTGCACCATGACCACCGTATGTATCAACAATTATTTTACGTCCGGTTAGCCCGGTATCTCCATGAGGACCTCCGATTACAAATTTTCCTGTAGGGTTTACTAGTAGTCGTGAATCTTTAACGAACAATTTCTGGATCCTTGCAGGAAGTGATTTTTTAACCCTTGGAAGGAGGTATTTCTCGATATCCTCTTTTATCTTTTGCTGCATCGCTTTTTCAGCGGCAAGCTCGGATTTATGTGATTTATCTTTTGGAAGAATAAACTCATCATGCTGTGTACTCACAACAATTGTATCAATACGTAGCGGCTTGTTATTGTCATCATATTCAACAGTAACCTGCGATTTGCTGTCAGGGCGAAGGTATTTCATCTGCTTGCCTTCGCGCCTTATTGCAGCAAGTTCCTGCAGAAGTCTGTGTGCAAGTTCAATTGTAAGAGGCATGTAGTTGTCCATTTCGCGGCATGCGTAGCCAAACATCATTCCCTGATCGCCGGCACCCTGTTCTTCAGGTTTCTCGCGGACGACACCCTGATTTATATCACTTGACTGTTCGTGAATAGTTGAAATTATACCGCAGGAATCGCAATCGAAACGATATTCAGCTTTTGTATAACCTATATTTCGGATTACGCCCCTTGCAACCTCCTGATTATCAACCCATCCGTTTGTACGTACCTCACCGCCGCAAACAACAAGACCTGTAGTTACAAATGTTTCGCATGCAACTTTTGATTCCGGATCCCAACGTAGAAACTCATCAAGCAATGCGTCTGAAATCTGATCAGCAACCTTATCGGGGTGCCCTTCTGAAACTGATTCTGAAGTAAATAAATATCCCATAGTGAAATTATTAATTTATTAATTAACAGCAGATGGGAAAATTGGTTGACTGGAAGAAAGGAATTATACGTGGTTTAGCATTTTTTCCTGTGGTTGCAATCAGCTCAAATCTTTCCACCAAAATATTACGGTACAAAGGAAATAAAAATAA
>JFJP01001874.1_pt1 | contig 28304 bp, 21 predicted proteins | sample 431651 | NCBI WGS metagenome assembly JFJP01 (sample SAMN02602958, study PRJNA72255) | Microbial mat metagenome, whole genome shotgun sequencing project. | biome: fresh water; feature: sink hole; material: water; isolation source: purple microbial (photo- and chemosynthetic) mats found in... | reverse complement strand
CTTTTAATCCCTCGCGCAGCTCGCGCGCGATTTCGGGTTGTTCGATGCGATCGAGAATCGGCTTGTCGTATTCGTCGATCAGGATGACCACGCGTTGACCGGTTTGCTGGTGCAGTCGACAAATCAAGTCGGCAAAACGGCTGCGGATATCAGGAAATTGGGGCGGCAGCGCATGAACTTGTTCAAAACCAGTCAGCTGCCTGTGCAAACTCTGCTGCAAGTCGTTCACCGAACCGAGCACGCCGCCACCAAAACTGAAGCGCAACACGGGGTAACTCACCCTCCAATCCCAGCGCGTTTCCGCATACAAGCCGGTAAACAGCCCGGCATTGCCTTCAAACAATTCTTTCAAGGTATCCAGAAACAGCGATTTGCCGAACCGGCGCGGACGCGAGAGGAAAAAATACTTTCCCTGCGCCAACAGGCTTAACGCAAACGGCGTCTTGTCGATGTAATAGTGTCCTTCTTCCCTGATCTCGCTGAGGGTTTGAATACCGATCGGTAGTTTCTTGCGGTTCATAACAGAAGGCTCAAATGATTCAGTGCAAGGTTAACCCCAAATATGCCGAGCTGCCTCACCCCCGCATCAACGCAATCAAATCGTCTGTCGATGGCAAGGCGGTGGTCTCCTCGCCGGACAGCACGCCTTCGGCAAGGGCGCGTTTGTCGTGGTGCAGATCGACGATGCGTTCCTCGATCGTGCCTTTACCGACCAGGCGGTAGACGGTTACCGGGCGCAACTGGCCCATGCGATGGGCTCGGCCCATGGCCTGATCTTCGGCGGCGGGGTTCCACCAGGGATCGGTGATGACCACGTAGTCAGCGGCGGTGAGATTGAGGCCGAAGCCGCCGGCTTTGAGGCTGATCAGGAACAGGTCCCCCTCGCCGGCCTGGAATGCGGCGACGCGTTTGGTGCGTTCGGCGGCCGGGGTGGCGCCATCGAGGTATTGATAGGCGATGCCGGCGGCGTCCAGCGGCGCGCGCAACAGGCTGAGGAAGTCGACGAACTGGCTGAACACCAGCGCTTTGTGACCGTTGGCGGCAAGTTCGGCGGCGAGTTCGGCGAAGGCTTGCACCTTGGCGCCGGGCAGTTTGATTTCCGGCGTGGTCAGGCGCGGGTCGCAGGCGGCGCGACGCAAACGGGTGAGTTGGGCGAGGATATTCATCCGCGCTTCTCCCGGCGCACCGTTGGCCAGCGCTTGGCCAGCGTCGGCCAGGGCTTGCTGGCGCAGGGCTTCGTAGTGCGCAGCTTCGTGCGCGTCGGGTTCGATCAGCAGGTTGAGTTCGGTGCGCGGCGGCAGTTCTTGCAGCACCTCCGATTTCGTCCGGCGTAGCACGAAGGGTGCGATCAGCCGGCGCAGCAGGTGTTGCGCTTCGCGCGAGCGGTTGCGTTCGATTGGCGCGGCAAAGCGTTCGTTGAAGCGGGTGAGCGTGCCCAACAGACCAGGATTGGAGAAGCGCATGATCGACCAGAGTTCGGCCAAGCGGTTTTCCACCGGCGTGCCGGACAGCGCCAGACGGAAATCGGCGTCGAGGTCGAACACGGCTTGCGAGCGTTTGGCGCTGGCGTTCTTGATCGCCTGCGCTTCGTCGGCGATCAGGGTGTGCCAGACGCGGCCGGCGAAGCGTTCCTTGGCTTGCAGCACCAGGGTGTAGGAGACAATCACCACGTCCATCGGCCCGGCTTCGCTGACCAATGTTTCTCTGTCGCTTTCGCCGTAGATTTGCGCGTTCAGGCTGGGTGCGAAACGTTGGGTTTCCGCCAGCCAGTTGCCGCACACCGAGGTCGGCGCGATGACCAGCGCCGCGCCCTTGCCACCGCGCGCCAGCATCACCGCCAGCGCTTGCAAGGTCTTGCCGAGACCCATGTCGTCGGCCAGACAACCGCCCAGGCCGGCGCTGGCCAGGCGCATCGCCCACTGATAGCCATCTTCCTGATACGGTCGCAGTTCGGCTTGCAGGCTGGTCGGCAGCTTCGGCGTTTCGTTTTGCGCGGCGCGCAAACGCTCGATGGCGACGCGGAATGCTTTGTCCTTCTTGACTTTAATGCCGTCGAGCGCGTCGTCGAGCCAGGCGGCGGCAATTTGCGAAACGCGCGCGCCATGTTTGTCCATTTCGATGACGGCGGCGAGGTCGGCTAGACGGTCTTTCAGGCGCTGCGTCAGCGCCGCGTAAACGCCATCGCCCATCGGGATGAAGCGGCTTTTCTGGCGCGAGGCATCGAGCAGCGCCGAGAACGCCAGCACCAGGCCGTCATCCAGCTTGGCTTCGCCGGAAACCCGAAACCAGTCGCGCTCGCCGCTGACGTTCAAACCCATTTGTGCGGCATCGACGCGAACCACCCGCACGGCTTTGCCTTTGGGCCATTCCACCGCCGCGATAGCGGGCAGACCCGGCAGTACCTCCACCATTGCCAGCGCCTGTTCGGGGTCGCTCACTTGCCATTCACACCCGCCTTGAATTTCCGGCTGTTCCAGGAACGGCAGTGCTTCGAGCACAGCATCGAGATAGATGCGTTCGGCGTTGAGGTCGCGTTGCGTGCCCACGGCTTCATTACCAATCACCGCGATAACCCGATTGCGGCCGCTGCCCGGGGGCAGGCGCGGTCCCTCCACGCCAAGCGGCGTCACCACCAGACGCAAGACCAGGTCGTCACCAACCGGCGAGAGTTCAGCGTGGAGCCGGGTTTCCGGCGCGATCTCGCGTGCCGCCTGAGCGCTGTCGGAATGCACCTGAAAATGCCGCGCCAGCACTTCCAGCGATTGCTTCAATTCATCTTGCGCAGCGGCCGGCACGGCAAACCGCCCGGACACCAGTTGCGCGGCGCGACGTTGCGCGGCGTTCAATTGAATAACCTGATACCGCTGCGGCGATTCCTGCACCAGCGTGATCATGCGCAGCGCTTCCGCCTCGCGGATCTGTTCAGTGGTTTCGTAATAATCAAGAACTCGCTCGTGTTCTGAACGCGGCACGGGGTAAACACGCATGCGGTAAAACTCGCCTTCACGCACCACTTCCAGCGTCGGGGTTCCCGCCACCAGTTCGATCAGGCGATCCGGCGCTTCTTCCAAAACCACGGCGGGATGGCCGATCAGTTCGATGATGGCCGCAGCCGCATCAAGATAGTGGCGCAGAGAATGAAAAAGCGATTTTTCTTGCCGGAGAGCGCGCATCACCTTGGCATCCCAGGGCGGCAAATGCTCTTTGCTGACCAACTTGGCCAAGCTGAGCGGCTTTGGCTTGACCCAACCGCGTACGCCACGTCTTTGCTCCAGTGTTTCAATCTTGAGCAATGCGCCATCTTTATCCAATGAAAGCTGCCACAGAATACGCGCCGTTTCCGCCCGACTCGCCACCACCGCGTTATCACCCGCCAGCGCTTGCAGCGCGGTCAACACCTCCCGCCACTGCTCGCCGCCGCTGGTGACGAAAAAGCCTGCTGGCGGCGGGTTGCCGCGCAGCACGTCCAACGCCGCTTCAACCTGCGCCGCCAGCCAGTCGAGACGGCAAAGCAACAAGTGGCTATGCAAAACATGCGCCAGTTCTTCGGCCTTCTTCAGACGCTGATCATCCATGCCCAAGCCAACTGGTCCCAGCCAGGCTGCCAGCATCAACCGCCAGAAGTTGTGCCAATCGGCTAGCGGTTTGTTTTGCCCCCGACTGTAGATGAAAGCCTCGGCATCGACCTGCGTATCGCCCAACCGGACACCGATGGCATGCACCCAGGCACCCCAGGCGCCAAATCGATCAGGCTCGCGTTTCCCCGACTCGCCTGTACAAAATTTTCGCGCCGGATCAAGCCTCACCTGCGTTGCTTGCGCGAGCATCGATAGCGGGTAACGCCAGATCAGAGGCCCAAAAAACAAGTGCTTGCGCGTACCGGTTTCAGATTGGCGCACTTTCATCGCCTCCTCAAACGCCAGTTGCGCCGGCAGATATTGCCCCTGCTGGCAGAGCAAAGCGGCTCGCAACGCTTGCGCTTGCGCATTGCTGATGCCATCCAGCGCACGCTCCAGACGCGAGACGTCGCCACGATTCAAAAACAGTTCGGCCAACGCTAGTCGCAATCGGTTCGGCAAAGCAGCGGCGTCGGCATCGAATCGAGCCTGCGCCAGATCGCACGCCACAGCCAAATCCACCTCCCAGCTCAAATTCATCCGATTGACCGCGCTGGCCAGCAGATCAAAAGCCAATTCAGGCTCGATGCGCTCGAAACTGACGCGGTCGAAGGGAACAAAAATAGCTTCCTGAATGAATGTTTCCCATCGTCCCGAGCTTTTCTGAATGGTCATTTTTATCGTCATGAACTCATTCGCCGACAAACCCGTCAGCAGTGCAACCCGCAATATGGCCACCGTACTGACGTCGTTAAAGGTCCAGATATTGCGGGAATGTTGACCGGGATAACCGACGAAATCGAATACTGTCTGACGCAAAAAATTGCCGGAGTAGCGACTAAGCAGAACGCGATACATCGGAACCCGAAGCGTGTCGTTCAAGCGCACATAAATATTCTGACTGGTGTTATCGACCAGCAAACCGCGCTGCTGCAACACTTGGTAAGCGCGCCGGGTGTCGTCGTGAACAAAAGCGCGGCCATCGCTGCGCTTTAGATTGAGCGGGCGCAACAGATTGTGGACATCAGTGAGCGAGCGCCAAGTCCACAGCAAAGCCATCGCCAGCGCAATGTTGAAGGTGTCAGGGGGGAGATTGAAATCTTCAGCAGAAGTGGACATGACAAGGAATGAAAGTGCGATAGGACGAGAGGCTAGCAGCCTGCCGACCGAGTGTCACAACGCTTATACTTGTGCTACCCCAAACCTCGGAACTCACATGAAAGAACTCACCATCCGCGAGGCGCGAGAAGGGCTATCGCATCCCGAAATCATGTTCGCCGACGACGAAGAAATCCTGGTTGTTCGACGTGGCGAGCCGGTGGCGCGAATTTTGCCGGTGACGCCGAAGCGCAAGGTGCGCTCGCTCAGAGCATTCCTGGCCAGCCAGCCCATGCAAACCGTGCCTAGTGAAGTCATTTTGGCAGAAGAACGCGAGGATCGCTGTTGAGCGCTTATATCGACACTAGCGCGCTGGCCAAGTGCTATATCCGCGAAGAGCGTTCACTGGATGTACTTGATTGGGCCGATGCCCAGCTTGAGGTCGCGACCAGTGCATTGACTCAGCTCGAATTCCGTTGCCTGCTTGCACGACGGCGGCGTGCAAAACAGATTGATCTGATGTTGGAACGCAGCGCGCTGGCCGAGTTTGATCGCGACATGCTGGCGCAAACTTGGCACATGTATCCCGAGATCAGCTCGCTGTTCAGCGAGGCGCGCAATCTCATCGACTTACTGCCGGAAATTATTCGCCACCGCCGACAAGAACCAGGCCGCAGCCGCCCAGGCACTGGGCATGACCATTTTCACTTTCTATTGAACTGCAAGCACCATGACCGAAACCACCCAACCGCAACACGACGAAAACCAGATCATCGCCGAGCGCCGCGAAAAACTTGCCGGCATCCGCACGCAAGGCATCGCCTTCCCGAACGATTTCGAACGCCAGGATTACGCCGCCGATATGCACACGGCGCATGGCGAAACCGGCAAGGAAGTACTGGAAACAACACCCGTGACGGTGCAATTCGCCGGCCGCATGATGTTGAAGCGGGTGATGGGCAAGGCCAGCTTTGCCACCTTGCAGGACATGAGCGGGCGCATGCAGATCTACGTTTCGAAAGAAGCCGTTGGCGAGGAAGCCTACGACGCTTTCAAGCGCATGGACCTGGGCGACATACTTGGCGTGGCCGGCTATCTGTTCCGCACCAAGACCGATGAGTTGACCGTCCACGCCACTTCGGTGCGCCTGCTGACCAAGGCGCTGCGACCGTTGCCGGAGAAATTCCACGGCCTCTCCGATCAAGAGCAGAAGTATCGCCAGCGTTATCTCGACCTGATCACCAACGAAGATTCCCGCCGCACCTTCATCATCCGTTCCAAGGTGGTCTCGGCGATGCGCGATTTCTTCACTTCGCACGGCTATCTGGAAGTGGAAACGCCGATGATGCATCCGATCCCAGGCGGCGCCAACGCGAAACCCTTCGTCACCCATCACAACGCGCTCGACATGCAGTTGTACCTACGCATCGCGCCGGAGCTTTACCTGAAGCGGTTGGTGGTCGGCGGCCTGGAGAAGGTGTTCGAGATCAACCGCAATTTCCGCAACGAAGGCATCTCGACCCGGCACAACCCGGAATTCACCATGGTCGAGTTCTACGAGGCCTACCGCGATTACCGTTACCTGATGGATTTCACCGAGCGCATGTTCCGCGACATCGCGATGAAAGTGCTGGGCAAGACAACAGTGCCGTATCAGGGCCACCAGATCGACCTCGGCGCACCATTCGCCCGCCTCACCGCGCTCGACGCCGTGCGCCATTACCACCCTGAATTGCGTGATGCGCCGCTCGACGACAAGACATTTGTCATCGAAGAACTGAAGCGCCGCAAGATCGGTTTCCGCCCGAAGGATGGTCTCGGCGGCCTGCAACTGACACTGTTCGAAGAGACCACCGAACACCTGCTGATCCAGCCGACTTTCATCATCGACTACCCGGCGGAAACCTCGCCGCTGGCGCGTCGCAATGACATCAACCCAAACCTGACCGACCGCTTCGAGCTGTTCATGGTCGGCCGCGAAATCGCCAACGGCTTTTCCGAGCTGAACGACCCGGAAGATCAGGAAGCGCGTTTCGATGCGCAGGTCGAAGCCAAGGAAGCCGGCGACGAGGAAGCCATGTTCAAGGACAAGGACTACATCCGCGCCCTCGAACACGGCCTGCCGCCCACCGCAGGCGAAGGCATCGGCATCGATCGCCTGATCATGCTGCTGACCGACTCGCCCAGCATCCGCGACGTGATCCTGTTTCCGCAGTTGAGACGGGAAGAGTGAGGCAGGCAAGCCGACATTTTCAATATCGAATCTAGCCAGGATTTTTTATATATGCTCGCGCGCCCTCGCTGGCACCTTGTCTGCACTGGAAAACCTTACTCAGTCGGACGGATGAATAACCACGCCGCTCCTTCACGTAATTCCCAGTGCAAACAATGGCCTGCGCGATCATCACGCGAATTTGTGAAACATTCTGGCTGGAATCGTCAGCCTCGATTTATTCACCCCTGAAGCAGGCAAGACATGACATCGGCTGTTTCGCCCAACTATGTCGTCAACGTAAAAAGCGCAAATCCGCATTTTTTGCTTCAGTTTTTTGCAATAGCGATCCTGACCGGTGTCCTGCTCGCTTTCTTTCTGCATCTGACTTTCAGACAAACAGAACAGGCCGTGCATGACACGTCGTTGAACGAAGCCAAGGTGCTGGCGAATCGGGTCGAGGCGACGTTGCGGCGCATCAAATCCAATTCCGCATTCATTGCGCTGCAATTACCGCAGCTATCCTTAACCGGGAAAGCCACCCCAGCGGACAATATGGCTATTCAAAAGACACTGGCTGCGCTGGCTGACAATTTCCCTGAAATCAACGCTCACCGCGTATTTGATGCAAATGGAAATCTGATTTTCAGCAGTGATGCGGGACTCAAACAAATATCCATAGCCCACCGCGATTTTTTCAAGCGCATCAAAGCGGCTCCGGATCGAGCCCTGCATTTTTCCGAAACACTCATCTCGTTAACAGCCGGGGACCCCATTCTGGTTGCCTATCAAGGCATCTTTGATCCGTATGGCGCTTTCCAGGGGGTGGTGGCCACGCCTATCAATCTGGTTCTGTTTTCGACTCAGTTTTCGCAATTGCAGGTTGGCAAAAATGGCATGGTCAGCATCCGTCGGAGTGACGATAGCCGTCTGGTCGTTCGCTGGCCCATCGTCGAGAAAGAAATCAATCAAACAGCGGAGCAAACCCCGCCGTTTCTGCGCATCAAGGAGGGAATCACTCAAGGGAGCATCCGCTATATCGGCAAGACTGACAAAGTAGATCGGATATTCGCTTTCCAACAAGTCAGCGAGTTCCCCTTCTTTGTACTGGTTGGCCGGGCAATGGAAGATCAGTTCCAAACCTGGAAGAGAACAGCATTGACCTCATCGGCGCTGACATTTTTCATACTCTTGCTGCTCGGCGTGTTTCAACTCCGTCTAAAAAGAAACGATGCCGTTCTGCGCGAGCGTGAGGCAATTTTAAGCGCCATTGTGACCCAGGCCGTTGACGCCATCGAGTTGACCGATCTGCAGACTTTTCGCTTTGTCGAGTTCAACGATGCAGCCTGCCGCATGCTCGGTTATTCACGCGAAGAATATGCGCGGCTGCGCGTATTCGACATCCAGGCCGAGCATCCCGAGACCGAGACCCGCGCCATCGTCGGCAGCGCCAAAGCCGGAGACGAAATCCGTTTTGATACGAAACACCGGTGCAAAGATGGCGGCTTCATCGATGTGCATGTCAGCTTGCGCATCATTGAACTGCATGGTCGCCGCTATGCGGTTTCCAACTGGGCCGACATCAGTGAGCACAAGCGTTTGCTGGCCGAATTAGAGCAACATCGCCTCAATCTGGAAGGCAAGGTGGCCGCCCGTACCACCGAACTGGAAAACGCCAACAAACACTTGAAAATCAGCGATTTGCGTCTGCAGGCAATGTTCGAGTTAAGCCAAATGGCGACCCATCTGAACGAGGGCGAACTGCTGCAAAAAGGCATTGAGGAAGCTGTCCGCCTGACCGGCAGCGAAGTCGGCTGTCTGCACATCGTCGATGAAGACAAAGCAAACGTCCAACTCCTTACCTGGTCCACCGATACCCGGAAACATTGCAGCACTGTGCATGGCTCAAATTATCCGCTATCGCAAGCCGGCATCTGGGCGGATGCGTTACGCCTGCACCGCCCTGTCATTCATAACGACTTTCAGAGCCTTCCCGAGCGCAAGAACTTCCCGGAGGAACTCGCTGACGTTGAGCGCCATCTTGGCGTTCCCATTCTGGAAAGCGGCAAGGTGCGCGTTCTTTTGGGGGTCTGCAACAAAGCATTCGACTACGACGATTCGGATATCCACCAACTGCAATTGATCGGTGAAGATCTCTGGCGCATCGTCATGCGACGCCGGGCCGAGATTGAACTGGCCGCCGCCAAGGAGGCCGCCGAGCGCGCCAGTCAGGCTAAAAGCGCCTTCCTCGCCAATATGAGTCATGAAATTCGCACACCGATGAACGGCATTCTCGGCATGGCCCGGATCATGCGCCGCAGTGGCGTTTCGCCGCTTCAGGCCGAGCAACTCGACAAGATCGATGCCTCTGGAAAGCATTTGATGGGCATCATCAACGATGTCCTCGACCTGTCCAAAATAGAAGCCGGCAAGTTGATCCTCGCGCAAGTCGACTTCACTCTTGCCGAAGTCCTGCGCGCGTCTCTCGCGGTGGTCGGGGATGCCGCAGCCAGCAAAGGTTTGAAGATCGCCATCAAGACTTCCGGCATGCCGCAAGCGCTGCGCGGCGACCCCACGCGCCTGACTCAAGCGCTGGTGAATTATCTGGGCAATGCAGTCAAATTCACCGAGCACGGCCGAATCACGCTGTCTGGCCGCGTACAGGAAGAAACCGACACCGACTGCCTGCTGCGCCTCGAAGTCAGCGACACCGGCATCGGCATAAGCGAGGAAGAATGCCGGCGCCTGTTCCAGACATTCGAGCAAGCCGACAACTCGACCACCCGCAAATATGGCGGCACCGGCCTTGGACTAGCGATCAATCGACGCATCGCCGAGTTGATGGGCGGCGAAGTGGGGGTTGCAAGCACGCCCGGACAAGGCAGCACTTTCTGGCTCAACGTCCGGCTACAGAAAAGCCAGCAAGCCGCACCGGCAAACCGCCCACCTGCACTGGAAAAGGCCGAAGACATTCTGCTGCGCGAACATCGCGGCGCCCGCGTTCTGCTCGCCGAGGACGACCCCATCAATCAGGAAGTCGCATTGATGTTGCTGCGTGACGTCGGCCTGCAGCCAGACCTCGCCAACAATGGAATGGAAGCCTTGCAACTGGCCAAACAGAATCATTACATAGCGATCCTGATGGATATGCAGATGCCGGTGATGGACGGCCTGGAAGCCACCCGCGCCATCCGCAAGATTCCCGGTCTCGAATCGCTCCCCATTCTGGCAATGACCGCCAACGCCTTCGACGAAGACAAACTGAATTGCATCCGGGCGGGGATGAACGATTTCATCGCCAAACCAGTCGATCCCGACATCCTCTTCGACACACTTCTGAACTGGTTAACCCCGCCACCGTAGGCCACATGCCCCAATGAGCCCCGCACTTCAGCAAGCCCTCGACCAAGTCAACCGCATCCTCCTTGGCAAGAACACGCAGGTTCGTCTTTGCCTGGCCTGCCTTCTGGCACGGGGCCATCTTCTGATCGAGGACGTACCCGGCGTCGGCAAGACCACGTTGGCGCATGCGCTGGCGCGAACCCTGGGGCTGGACTTTCATCGCATTCAGTTCACCAGCGATTTGCTCCCCGCCGATGTGCTCGGTGCGGCAATCTATGACCGCGACAGCGGCACTTTCAGTTTTCATCCCGGCCCGATCTTCGCCCAGGTAATTCTGGCCGACGAGATCAACCGCGCCAGCCCGAAAGCACAAAGCGCGCTGCTGGAAGCGATGGAGGAAGGCCAGGTCAGCATCGAGGGCGAAACGCGTCCTTTGCCGACGCCGTTCTTCGTCATCGCAACGCAGAATCCAAGCGACCAGATCGGCGCTTTTCCGTTGCCGGAGTCGCAGCTTGATCGTTTTCTGCTGCGCATCCGCCTTGGCTTTCCCGATCGCGCGGCGGAACGCGCGTTGCTGCGCGGCGAGGACCGGCGCGATCTGCTGAGCAACCTTGCCGCCGCCATTAGCGCCAGCGAGTTTGTCGAACAGCAAGCGCACGTAAAACACGTCCACGTCTCGGATGCGTTGCTTGATTATCTGCAAGCCTTGATTGCGGCCAGTCGACAGGATGCCCGCTTCATCGCCGGCCTGTCGCCGCGCGCCGGCCTTGGTCTGATGCGCGTGGCGCAAGCCTGGGCTTATCTGGCTGGACGCGACTTCGTCCAACCGGAGGACGTGCAAGCGGTGTTGCCGGCACTGACCCCGCATCGACTTTTTCCCGCCGTTGGGCTGACGCAGCCGCAGGACGACTGGGCGGCGCGTATTCTGCTGCAAATTCCGATACCCTGATTTCCCCGCTGTTGCTTTCCCGTCCTCACCATAAAAGGAGACTCCGCATGACCGATTCCAACCATTTCGATTGCGCTGATTACGACAGCCTGGTTCCGCCCCCCCTGCCACATACCCGACGCGGCTTCCTGATCACCGCACTCGGCGCCGGCTTCGCACTGGCGGTGCAACCGGTCATGGCGCAGAGCACCATCACCACCGCCAGCGAAGGCCTTCAGGCAGGCGAAATCTCCGTGCCGACCGCAGACGGCGCCATGCCCGCCTATCGCGCACAACCGGCGCAGGGCGGCAACTTCCCGGTGATTCTGGTGGTGCAGGAAATCTTTGGCGTGCATGAACACATCAAGGACCTCTGCCGCCGCCTGGCCAAACTCGGCTATCAGGCCATCGCCCCCGAGCTGTATGCGCGCCAGGGCGACCCGCGCCAGTACAGTGCGATTCCCGACATCATCAGCAATGTCGTATCGAAGGTGTCGGACAACCAGGTCATGCAGGATCTCGACGCCTGCGTGGCTTGGGCCGGCGCAAATGGCGGCGATGCCAAACGGCTCGGCATCACCGGCTTCTGCTGGGGTGGCCGCATCACCTGGCTGTATGCCGCACACAACCCGGGCGTTAAAGCCGGCGTCGCCTGGTACGGCCGCCTGGTCGGCGCCGCCAGCGTGATGACCCCGAAACACCCGGTTGACATCGCCGGCGAACTCAAAGGCCCTGTACTCGGTCTCTATGGCGGCCTTGACCAAGGTATTCCGCTCGATACGGTGGACAAGATGCACGCCGCCCTGAAAGCCGCCAGCAGCGCGGCGAGCCAGGCCTCAACAATCCATGTTTACGACAACGCACCGCACGCGTTCAACGCCGATTACCGGCCGAGTTATCGCAAGACAGAAGCGGAAGATGGCTGGAAGCGCATGCAGAAGTGGTTCAAGCAAAACGGGGTTTAATGGATTTTTGAAACTTGAAGCAGCTCGGCCCGGCTTGCGTCAACCCACTCAAACCGGGCCGGGTTCCTGCAGCAACATGCGTGGCGTTCCTTCGCCGAACAATCGCGCCATGCCGATGCGCAAGCGGGTTTCATCGTCGGCAGCCAGGCGGCCCAGCACACCGCGTACCAATCGCTGATCCAGCGTAAACAACTTGAAGCGGACCTTGGAAGGTGCTGGCAAACCCGCCATTTCAAGGTTGAGGATCGGACAGTCCAGCGGCCATGGCGCATTTTCAGCAGAAGTAATCATCGCCATCACGGCATGACCGGCTGGCGCGTTGAACGCCGATGCATCGGAAAGCACCAGCGCCGGGCGATTCTTGACCGCCTGTCGATCGGTAAACGGGAATGGCACCCGGACCACCTGCCAGGCGGTCAACGCCGGTTCAGAGTCCAACTCAGAGTCCAGCATAGGCCGCCTCATCCGCCGCACCCGCCCATTCGGAAAGCGTGCCTTCCAGACCGCGCAGGTATTCCAGATCAAGTGGTTCGACCCGACGCACGCGCACTTCACCTGAAGGCAGCGTTTCCCAGGCAATCAGATCGCCGGGTTTGACCTTCAACGCGGCGCGTATTTCCTGCGGAATCGTGGTCTGACCTTTGCTGGTGATTTTGGCGATGGCATTCATGTTCAAACCCCAAAGTAAGGATTGCATTACATCCTTACCGTAAGTCATTCCATCGGAATTAACAAGCGGTTGCTACTCACTCGCCGCAGTTGCACGCTGTCGCCGTCGATACGCCGCCACTGCCGGCCAGATCGCGGCAACCAGCAGAACCACTGTCACGCCCACCGGCCACCAAACCGGACGATTCCATTTGGCTTGATAAGCAGCGCGCGCGACGGAATCGATGCGACGGTACTTGAGCAGGTTATGCGCCATCAAATTAGGTTTGGCGTTCTTCACCCAGGCATGACGCAAACCAAAGCTCTTGGGATGAAAGGCGTAGATCCAGGGCGCATCCTCGCGCGCCAACTTGATCATCTGATCGATCACGGCCTGCCGCTCCGGGCTGTTGTCCATGTCTTTCATGCGCTCGAACAAGCGGTCGAATTCCGGATTTTGATAGTTCGCCGCGTTCTCGCCGCCCGTTCCGACCTTTTTGTTAGGGCCGTAGAGCAGGAACAGGAAGTTCTCCGGATCGGGGTAATCGGCGTTCCAGCCCCATTCGAAAATCTGCTCGCTGCCCTTGCTCATCTTGTCCTGGAAGCGGTTGTAGTCGGTAGCGCGAATGACCAACTGGATATCCAGTTTGGCAAACTGCTTGCGGAACCAGTCCATCCGGCTTTTTGCTTCTGGTCCACTCGCGGCGGTATCGAAATACAACGTCAATGGCTGGCCGGTCTTGCCGTCGCGGCCGTTCGGGTAGCCAGCTTCCGCCAGAAGACGCTTGGCCGCATCCAGCGCATGGCGTTGCAACTTGCCATCCCGCCACTGAAACACCACCGGATTGACTCCTGCTTCGCCCTCCTTGTGTCCAAAGATGCCGGGAGGCAGCGGCCCTTGTCCCGGCAAACCACGACCGTTGAGAAAGATGGAGATGAATTCGTCGTAATCGATGGCAATCGACAACGCCTGCCGCAACTTGCGCGAACGTTCCGACAAGCCACCCACCACCGGGTCGAGCATGTTGAACCCCATGTAACTCAGCGAGGGCTGTGCCGCAGTCGCCAGCAGAATGCCACGCTCACGCATATCCGGAGTCAGGTCCGGCTCACCGTCGGCATTCATCCGAATCGCCTGATCAAAGCTGTCCGAACTCACTCCGGAGGCGTCGTAATAACCCTGCAAGAACTTGTTCCAGTAAGGCACATCTTCTTTTTCCAGCGAGTAGATCACCGTATCCACCATCGGCAGCCGCTTGCCGGCATCCGCTAACAACCCAGCTTCGGCATCGCCCGGATCACCCTCAGCCGGGTAGAAATCGTCGCGGTAATGCGGGTTGCGCTGCAATCGCATGACCCGGTTCGGATCGTTCTCCGCCAAGTAATACGCGCCGGTGCCAACCGGCTGCCAATCGAGCGTGAAATTGCGCTCCGCCATGCCGGGCTGGCGATAGAAGCGCTCCGCCTCCTCCGGCACCGCTGCGAAGAACGGCATCCCCAGCCAGTAGATGAACTGCGGATATTTGCCCTTGATGCGGATGCGATAGGTGGTCTTGTCCACCACATAAGCGCCGGGGAAAGCGTATTTGCCGATGTCGAGGTATTCGTCTTTTGGCGATTGTTTGGCCGCCTCGCCTAACGACTTCGCCAAATCTTTCAGGCCGATGATGTAATCCGCCATCAAACCCAGGATCGGCGACTGTACGCGGGGATGCGCCAGCCGCCGAATCTGATACACGTAGTCGGCAGCGGTCAGCTCACGCGAGCCGGTTTCGGAGAAATCTTCGAATCGATCAATGCCATCGAGCTCTTCCGACTTGATCGGGATATAACGCGGCTTGCCTTGCGCATCCTTGGCGAAAGCTGGATGCGGTTGATAACGAATGCCCGGCTTGATACGAATCTCATATTCCGAAACCGCGATCTTCGAAACCTCGACATCCGCCGGCAATTCGCGTCCCTGGACATCGAAATAACGCACCGCCGGCATCGCAGCGGCCGTCTGCGGTTCGAGCTGATACGGCCGCTTCAGGTAGTGATATTGCAGCGGCGGCTCATAAATGTTGCCAAGGAAAACGTACTCGTTTTCGCTGTAGGAACGCGCCGGATCGAGGTGCTTGGGACGCTCGCCGAAAGCCGAGTAGACAATCGACTTGTCGGCATCGGCAGCGGGGTACGGGCTGTTGACCTGTTGCGAACAGGCCGTCAGGAACAGCAGGCTGAAATAAATCAGGGCGCGCATCAGAGTTGGCATGCTGCCCTCCTTGATCACGCGCCCTTGATCGCGGTTAACCCGATTACTCGAACGGATGCCGCCGGACGATGGTTTCCGAGCGATCCGGGCCGGTGGAGATGATGTCGGCTGGCACGCCACAAAGTTCTTCCATCCGCTTCAGGTAGGTCTGCGCGTTGGCGGGCAAGGCATCGAAGGTTTTGACGCCAACGGTGCTGTCTTTCCAGCCCGGGTGCTCTTCATAAATCGGCTCGCAGTCCGCCAGCGATTCCGAGCCGACCGGCAGGATGTCGCAGATTTCGCCTTCCAGCTTGTAGCCGGTACAAATGCGAATGGTGTCCATGCCGTCGAGTACATCGAGCTTGGTGACGCACATGCCGGTAAGGCCGTTGATCTGGATCGAACGCTTCAGCGCGGCGGCATCGAACCAGCCGCAACGGCGCGGGCGGCCGGTGGTAGCGCCGAATTCGTTGCCCTTTTCCGCCAGCCACTTGCCATCTTCGTCGAACAGCTCAGTCGGGAACGGGCCAGAGCCAACGCGGGTGGTGTAGGCCTTGGTGATACCAAGAACATAATGCATTGCGGACGGGCCCATGCCGGAACCCGTGCAAGCGCCGCCGGCGGTGCAGTTGCTGGAGGTGACGAACGGGTAGGTGCCATGATCGATGTCAAGCAGCGTGCCTTGCGCGCCTTCGAACAGCAGGTTTTCACCGCGCTTGTTGGCTTCATACAGGTTACGTGGCACGTCGCCGATCATCGGCTTGATGCGCTCGGCCAGTTCCATCGCCTGATCCAGCGTCTTGTGAAAATCGACGGTATCCCATTTGAAGTAATGCTTCAGCACGTAGTTGTGATAGTCGAGCACTTCGCCCAGCTTGGCGGCGAAACGTTCGCGGTGCAGCAAATCCTGCACGCGGATGGCGCGACGGGCGATCTTGTCTTCGTACGCCGGGCCGATGCCGCGTCCGGTGGTGCCGATCTTGCCGGCGCCCTTGGCCGCTTCACGCGCCTGGTCGAGCGCGATGTGGTGCGGCAGGATCAACGGGCAGGCTTCCGAGATGGTCATCCGGCTGGCGACGTCGATGCCGTTTTTTTCCAGCATTTCAACTTCTTCCATCAGCGCCTCGGGCGACAGCACGACGCCATTGCCGATATAGCAGCGCACGTTTTCACGCAGGATGCCGGACGGAATCAGGTGCAGAACGGTCTTCTTGCCTTCGATCACCAGCGTGTGCCCAGCGTTGTGGCCACCCTGGAAACGCACCACGCCCTGGGCGCGGTCGGTCAGCCAGTCAACAATCTTGCCTTTTCCTTCGTCACCCCACTGGGTGCCGATTACGACGACGTTTTTACTCATGTTCGATCCCTTGAAAAATTCCAACGTAGGTTGAGTTAGGCGCGGTCATTTGCGCAGTAACCCGACATTGCCACGTGTCGGGTTAAGCAAAAGCGCCGCTAACCCGACCTACGAAAAACCATTGCTTTCAAATCTGCTGCACGATCCAGTCATTCCCTGATTTAACCAGCATCCGGTCGCATCCACTTTCGCCAGGTTGCGCCGCCAAGCCCGGCAACTCAACGACAACCCGCTCGCCAGCGACACGCAGTTGCGCAACCCGGGTGCGCAGTTCGACGTCATCCATACCAGGAGCCAGGATGCCGCCGCGCGGTGCGGGTTCCGTCAGACAATCGAGTATCTGACGCAGATCGAGCGAAAAACCGGTGGCCGGACGGCTGCGGCCAAACACGCTACCCGCGCCGTCATAACGCCCCCCCAGCGCCACCGCGCTAGCCTGACCGCCGGCATAGGCGGCGAAGGTTGCGCCATTGTGATAGCCGTCACCACGCAAATCGGAAAGATCAACCGCCACACTGACGCTGCCGAAGGCATTGCCAGCGGCCAGCAATTGACTGAGTTCATCGAGCGCGCGGGTTATCGCCGGTTGATCCGGCAACACGGCCCGCGCCCGTTGCAGCGCCGATGCATCGCCATAGAGACCGGGCAATTGGCGAAATGCGGATTGCCAGGGGGCGGCAAGTTTGACGCTGAGGGCTTCGACTTCCGGCACATCCTTGCCACGCAAAGCAGCAAACATTGCTGCGGCGCGATCTTCATTCAATTCAGCGCCCGCCGCCATCGCCTGGAAAAGTCCGGCATGCCCCAGGCTCAGACGCGCATCCGGCACGCCGGCAATTGCCAGCGCCGAGATCAGGAGTTCCTGAATTTCCAGATCAGCTTCAATGCCGGCATGGCCAAACAACTCTGCGCCAAGCTGGAAAGGTTCACGGCTAGCCAGAAAACCAGCTGGTTTGGTGCGTAGCACCGGGCCGGCATAGCACAAACGCGTGGCGCCTGTGTGGTTGATCAGATGCGCATCAATGCGTGCGGCCTGCGGCGTCATGTCGGCGCGTACCCCCATCATGCGGCCAGACAAACCATCCACAACCTTGAAAGTTTTCAGGTCAAGATCTCGCGCTGCGCCGGTCAACAAGGAGTCGAGATATTCCACCAGCGGCGGGCAGACCAGGTCGTAGCCATAGCTGTCGAAAAGATCCAGCAAACGCCGGCGCAAGGCCTCGGCCTGACGAGCATAGGGCGGCAGGATGTCTTCGACGTATTCGGGGAGTAACCAGGCGGGAGACATGGAGTGTGATTAAGTAAGGATCAGAAGCGCGAGGCCGGCGAGCATGGACACCAGCCCCATAAAACGCAATTGGCCATCGCTGAACTGGATCATGCGGGAAAAGGTCTCACGCCAGGCGGCAGGTGAAAGAAACGGCAGAATGCCTTCCATCACCAGCATCAAAGCAAGCGCGGGTAACCAGATGTCGCCAAGACTCACTTCAGCCAGCCAGGTTGGTTTGCCGTTGGATTCGTCGGGTTATTTGCCACCACCACGCGGCGACTTCATATATCGGAAGAACTCGGAGTTCGGTTGCAGCACCATCACGTCGCTCTTGCTGGAAAAGCTCTGCTTGTAGGCTTCCATGCTGCGATAGAAGGCATAGAACTCGGGATTCTGGCCAAATGCCTGGCTATAAATCCCCGCCGCGCGGCCATCGCCTTCACCCTTGACGCGCTGCGCATCGCGGTAAGCTTCGGCGATGATCACTTCACGTTGCTTGTCGGCGTCGGCGCGAATTTTTTCCGCTTCGGCAGAACCGGTGGAACGCAACTCGTTGGCAACCCGTTTACGTTCGGCTTCCATCCGTCGATAAACCGACTCACTGACCTCGGAAGGCAAATCGACACGTTTGATGCGCACGTCCATCACCTCGACGCCAAAGCGTCGGGAATCGCCATCCGCCGACTTGCGCAGCATTTCCATGACTTCGTCACGCTGACCGGACACCACATCATGCACGGTGCGCTTACCAAACTCGGCGCGCATACCGTCGTTGACGGTCTGCGACAGGCGGTTTTCAGCACGGCGCTCATCGCCGGCGAAACTGACATAGAACTTTTCAACATCCTGAATGCGCCACTTGACGTAGTAATCAACCAGCACGTTCTTCTTTTCAGATGTAATGAAACGTTCGGCATCGGCCGGATCCATGGTCAGAATGCGGGTCTCGAAGAAACGGATGTTCTGTACCAACGGTAACTTGAAGTACAAACCAGGCTCTTTCTTGACCGATACCACTTCACCCAACTGGAACACCAGCGCAGCCTGACGCTGATCGACGGTGTAAAGCGACAACGAGAGAATGACCAAGGCGACGACCAGCCCGACTACGATAACAGCAGGATTCTTCATGGCCGAACCTCCCGATCACGTCCCCGGAAAGCATCACGCGAGCGGAACAGGTCTTCATTGCGGGTCGGCGCCGCGCTGTCCTGACGTTGTGGCGTCAATTCGATTTGTTGTGGATTGGATTGGCCCGACGTGCCGGTCTGAGTCATGTTCATGAGTTTGTCCAACGGCAGATAAAGCAGATTGCCGCCCTGTTTGTCGTCCACCATTACCTTGGTGGTATTGGAAAGCACCTGCTGCATGGTGTCCTGATACAGACGCTCGCGGGTTACTTGCGGCGACTTGGTGTATTCGGCCAACACCTGTTTGAAGCGGGAAGCCTCACCTTCGGATTGAGCGACCACCCGTTCCTTGTAGCCCTGCGCTTCTTCCAGCAAGCGCGAAGCGACACCGCGCGCTTTAGGAATGACATCGTTGGCATAGGATTCGCCCTCATTCTTGAAACGTTCGCGGTCTTGTCCCGCTTTTACCGCATCGTCGAAGGCGGCCTGAACCTGCTCGGGCGGCTGCGCATTTTGCATATTCAGTTTGCTGACCTGAATACCGGTTTTATAACGATCCAGGATCTGCTGCATCAGCGTAGTGGCGCGAACCGCAATTTCCGCGCGCCCCTCATAAAGTACGTAATCCATCTTGCTCTTGCCGACGATTTCACGCATCGCGGTTTCGGCCGCATGCTTGACGGCCTGATCCGGATGACGATTGTTGAACAGATAATCTTCTGGATCTTTCAACAGATATTGAACCGAAAACTGCAAATCAATGATGTTCTCGTCATCGGTCAACATCAGCGCTTCGGTCAGAACCTTGGATTTCACATTGTTGCTGTAGCCCACCTCGACCGTGCGCACCTGCTCGACATTGACTACTTCCACGGTTTCCACCGGATAGGGGAAATGCCAGCGCGGGCCAGGCATGGTTGCCTCGGCGTACTTGCCAAACCGCAGCACAACGCCACGTTCGCCGGCATCGATAATGTAGAAACCGGAGGCCAGCCAGACCACAACAGCCAAACCGATCAACAGACCAACACCGCCGGGAATTTTAAAATCGCCCTGGAAACCACCGCCAATTCGGGGTGGCGGGTTATCACCGCCGCCGCCGGATTTCTTGCCGAACATATCGTTCAGGCGACGATTGAAATTCTTCCAGAGTTCATCGAGATCGGGCGGGCCGCCAGAATTTTTCTTGCCGCCACCACCCTGGTTGCCCCACTGCGGGTCATTCCAGGCCATTCTGATAGGTTTCCACATAGCTTTGAGAGAGTTCAGCATTCTGAGTTGCCAGTAGTTGGGTTGCATGTTTTTGGTCACGGGCAAACTCCGCGAGGGCTTCCCGGAGCAGCGAAACACCTGCACCGGTCTTGGCTGAAAGCCAAACGGCGGCGATCTTACCATACTCGTTTCGGGCCACTTGCGGCTCGGCGCCAGTAAGATCGACCTTGTTCATGACCCGGAACTGCTGCACTTGTTCCGCACCAATTTCAATTAACACCTTGTCAACCTCTTCAATCTGGCGATCTCGATTCGGGCTGGCGCCATCCACCACATGCAGCAACAAATCGGCATGCGCGGTTTCTTCCAGCGTCGCTTCAAAAGCGGCAACCAGGGTATGCGGCAGGCGCGTAATGAAGCCGACGGTGTCTGAAATCACGACTTGCTGCCCCGCCTCGGGTAACCAGAGCTTGCGGGAAGTGGTGTCCAGCGTGGCGAACAATTGATCGGCGGTATAAGCGCCAGCGTGAGTCAAGGTATTGAACAACGTCGACTTGCCGGCGTTGGTGTAACCCACCAGGGACACTGAAAAGACATCTCCGCGTTGACGGCTGCGGCGTTGTATCGCGCGACTGCGCGTCAATTTTTCGAGCCGATCTTCAATCGTCTTGATTTTGTTCAACAGCATGCGGCGATCCAGTTCCAACTGGCTCTCACCCGGGCCGCCGCGCATACCGATACCACCTTTTTGCCGCTCAAGGTGACTCCATCCGCGCACCAGACGGGTTGAATAATGACGCAACTGAGCCAGTTCGACTTGCAACTTGCCTTCATTGCTGCGCGCGCGCAGGGCAAAAATATCCAGGATCAGCGCGGTACGATCCAACACCCTGCATTGCAGCAAGCGTTCCAGATTCCGCTCTTGCACTGGCGAAAGCTCGTGATTGAAGATGACCAGATCAGCGCCCGCTTCCCGCACAACAACACCGATTTCATCGGCCTTGCCGGAACCAGCGAACAGACGAGCATCGGGTTTGCTACGTTTGCCTTCAACCAGACCAACGACGTGCAAGCCCGCGCTGGTGGCGAGAAGGTGAAGTTCATTCAGGCTATCGGCGTAATCACGATCGCCGAAATCGAGCGAAACGAGAACAACCGCTTCGCCCCTCTCCGGGCGCTCAAACATGAACTAACAGGTGAACAATCAAGAGTTGTCGCCGCTGCCGTGTTGCACTGTGACAGGGCGTGCCGGCACGATGGTAGAGATGGCATGTTTGTAAACCATCTGGGTAACGGCATTCTTGAGCAAAACGACGTACTGATCGAAGCTTTCGATATGGCCTTGCAACTTGATGCCATTGACAAGGTAAACGGAAACCTGAACTTGCTCTTGACGCAGCACGTTGAGGAACGGGTCTTGTAGCAACTGCCCTTTGCTCATAATTTTTCCTTTGGTAAATCTTTCAATTAGGGGGACGCATTTTAACGATGTTGTCACCAAAATAATCTGATGCGGATCATTTGCTCAACTATTTTCAGGGCATTGTTCCACTTATCAAGCCCCGCCCCCCACTCAACTCGACGCGCATGACTATTCCGCGCCCCAGTGCGGAGTAGCAATTCCGGCGCCCAGATCGTCCTCGATCAGACGCCGCCTCACCTCCAGCAAGCGCTCGATCAATGCCGGTTCCGCTTTACCGTAGGCATCTGCATCAGGTTTGCGGCTAACCACCACGCCAAGCAATTCGGTGATCGCGTTGCCGATCGAATTCTGACTGATGGTCACGATCAGCTTGCCGGCATCGTTGCGATAGATCAGCTGTTTGAACGCCGGTTGCCAACGAATCGAATTGGCATATTTGGCATCCTTGATACAGCGGTCGCGCACCATCTTCGCGGTCTTCAGCAAATCGTTATTGAACTGCAGCTTGTTCTCGACCAGTTCCGGGAAATAAATATCGCGTGGCAGCGGCGCATTGCGGGTGGAAACCTGGCCGAAGAAAGTACGATAAAAGTCGATAAATCCTTTCAGGATGGTGTCGTACTCCTTCCAGAAGCGCACTTCCTTCAACGCCTCGGCGCCGCCGGTAATTTCCCAACTCGGCAAGCCTTGCGGATAACCGGTCAGCGCGATCTTGCAGGAGCCCTCCTGACAGGGGCGCAGGATGCGTAAATCAAGTTCATCGAAGAAGTCCTGATACACATTGCGCATGTACGCCTGAAACAACGAATGCTGGCCGCCGTCAGTCAAGTTTGGATTATTCGCATCGGCAATCGGCGCGGCACGCAGTTCCGCCTTGTTGAAGACAATGAAATGGTTATGCAACATGCGGATACTCGGCACACCCGGCGAAGTCATCGGCCAGGTCGCGTCCAGACTCGCTTCCCCAGCCAGCACCAGATGCGCATCCGGATCGGGATAATGCTCCAGCATGTACTCGATAATGACTTGATTCATTCGGTTCCAGACGTTCTTCACCTGCTCCGGCACTTGGGTGCGACGTACCGGGCGACCGAGCGGATCAAGAATGCTGCGCGAAGTGTTGAAGATGATTGAAGCATCGAACTCATTGCTGTGCCCCAGCGCTTTGCGGTACAGCAACAGCCCTTCCGGGTTCTGCAACAGACCGTTGTTATTGACCAGATCATTCAGGTTCTCGGTGCTGTTGAAGAATTCATTCGGCTTCATGCCCTCCGGCACATCGAGGGGAATTTGACGAAACGGGGTGACGATCTCTCTGGGGCCGGACTGCATGCAATACCTCGAAGTTGGTCAATGGTGGACGTGGTGGACAATACGAAAAAGCGATCCCGACCGGGATGCCCAAGCCGGGGAATCATAGTCGAACGAAGCAATCAGGCAAGTCAAAGCGCACTGAAAACGGTTTGAATGTGAAACGTCCAATACGCGAAAAACCGCAGATTTTGCGTAATTTAGAGCCTATGCCATCTCGTTACCCGAAGAAATCGCATGTTTCTTCATTTTTTCCCACAGATTCTTGCGACTGATCCCAAGCAGGTTGGCCGTCTCCTGAATTTGCCAACCGCGGGCATCAAGCGCTCGCAGGATGTACTCGCGCTCATGCCCCGCCATGTGCTCGCCCAAGGTTGTCGCGGGCGATGAATCAGCCTCTGCCGCCGAACCGCCAAACAACAGTTCCGGCGTCAGCAATGGGCCATCCGCCAATACGCAAGCACGCTCCAGAAGATGCTTCAACTCGCGCACATTGCCTGGCCAGGAATAATCCAGCAGGCTGCGTTCCGCCGCAGGCGACAGCAACTTTCGCCGGCCACCGCCGGCTTTACAGGCTTGCGTCAGAAAACGCGCCGTCAGCCACAAAATATCCTCGCGCCGCTCACGCAGAGGTGGCACGCGAATCTGGATGACATTCATTCGGTAATAAAGATCCTCGCGAAAAGCGCCCTGCTCCACCCGCGCTTTCAGATCGTGATGCGTTGCCGCCATCAGACGAAAATCGACATTGATCGGCATTTCACCGCCAACGCGGACGATCTGGCGTTCCTGAATTGCGCGCAACACTTTCACCTGAACCGAAAGCGGCATATCGCCAATCTCGTCCAGCAGCAGCGTGCCGCCAATTGCCTGCTCGAACAGCCCTTTTTTGGCCTTGACCGCGCCGGTAAAAGCCCCTTTTTCATGACCAAATAATTCCGCTTCCAACAAACCTTCGTTGAACGCGCCACAGTTGGCGGCTACAAAAGGGCGTTCACCGCTTTGCAAGCGATGCAACTTGCTGGCCACACACTCTTTTCCCACCCCGGATTCACCGGTAATCAGAACAGAAGCCCGACTTTGCGCCAAACGCAGCAACATCTCGTCCAGCGCGATCATGGCGGGAGAAATGCCCAATTGCTCGGCGTCCGCCAATTCACCGGGTTCTTGTCCGGCAATCAATTCACGCAGCATGCCCAGCAAATGGTTCGGCTCGAACGGCTTCAGCAAGTAATCCACCGCGCCCAGCTTAAGCAAGCGCACCGCCTGATTGACTGAACCATGCCCGGTCATAAAAATGAACGGCGGCAATCTTTCGCCCTGTTCGCAGAGATTCATGTAAAGCGCTTCGCCGGTCATATCAGGCAACAGAATATCGCTGATCACCACGCTATAACGTGTCTTCATCAGGGCTTCCGCCGCCGACTTCCCGGTCTTGAACCAATCGCATTGAAACCCTTCCAGTTCAAAACGCATGACCAAGGCGCAGCCCATGATGTCATCGTCTTCAATCAGACAGAGGTGGGCGGCCATGTTTCTTCTCCCAAAGGCAAAGTGATGCAAAAACGCGTCTGTCCGGCGTCGCTATTGACGATGATGTCGCCGCGCAATTGGTCGACGATCTGATGCGTAATCCACAGACCCAAGCCATGCCCTTCCGCGTTCTGCCCGGTAAATGGCTCAAACAGGTGTTCCATGACTTCCGGTGAAATTTCGCGCCCATCATTCTTCACTTCCAGTGCAAGATGGCCTTCGGCAAGCGAAGCGCGAATGCCGACATGACCGCCTGGCGCGGCCGCCTGAACCGCGTTCAGCGCCAGATTGATCAACACCTGGCGCACCAGCGTTGCGGGCAGCGGCACATCACCTTGCACGCTGTTTTCCCAAACCCATTCCACACCGCGCTTCTTCGCTTCCTGCGCGAGCAGAGTATGCACATCCTCGATATCCTGCCCGTTGAGCGACCGCCCCTTGGCTTTGGCCTCGACCAGAAGTGCGCCGACGATGTCCTTGATCTGGGTAAGGCCACGCTCCAGCAACGGCACCACGCGCTCCAGCACCGGGTCAGGTTTGGCGTGACGCTTGAGCGTATCGACTGCGGTCAGCAGACCGCCAAGCGGATTGTTGATCTCATGCGCAATGCTCGCGGTCAGTCGTCCGATAGAGGCGAGTCGATCCGTTTTCATCATCTGCCGCTCGATCGATTTCTTCTCCGCCAACTCATGGCGCATCTGGTCATAAACATGAAACAAACGCCCCAATTCGTCGCCGTATTGATAGATACGATCCGGCAACGGAGGCGGTAACTTTCTCCCAAGCTCGCCCATGTATTCGGTCAACATCGACAATGGAGCGGCCATGCGACGTCCCCAGTACCAACTGGCGGGCAGCAAAATGAGCAGTACCAGCAGAGTGGTCCAGGCGGTTCGTGCGGCGATATGGTTGAAACTGGATTTGAAGTAATCGGCCGGATGCACCAGCACCAGCGTTCCCAATTGCACCCCCTCCATGACCAAGGGGATCGCCAACAGAATCCGCCCCGACTCGACAATCACCTTACGACCATCGCCCGATGCAAGCTGGGCCTCCAACTTGATGAAATCGCCGCCCAGGCTATTCAGCCGAGCTTGCAGCGGGTAAGTCTTGGGGGATGTAGAAATGAAGACCTGATTCTGCGCATCCAGCAGGACGAAGTCTTCCAACTGAAAACTGGGCTGTCGCGCTTCGGCGCGAATCGGAAAGTTGATGATTTCGTAAGCACGCCAAACATCGTCCTGGGATATCGCCGAATACAGCGTCCGCACCAGAGAACGCCCCAGTATTTCGGAACGGGAAAGCATGTTTTTCTTCAGGTTCTCGCGCGTCAGCAGCAGGTTGCTTCCGCTCACCGCCAGCGCCGTAACCACGATCAGCAAACCACCCCAGAGTGGCAGTTTATGGCGCAGGCTCAGATCGAACAGACTCATCTCACTCGCCTCGCATGAAGCGGACGATATCCTTCACATCCTGATAGTGAGCTTGTATTGGCAGCGTAAATCCATCCAGATTCATTTTTTTGAGTACCTCTCTGCCCTGCGGATCAGCGGACATTTCGATCAAAGCGTGTTGCAGACGCTGAAATATCTTCGCGGGTAACCTTTTATCCGCCACAAACGGCGGGAAACCATATTCTTTCGACTTCTCGGCAACGCGTGTCCGGCTGGTCAGCGCCGGCGCCTGAAGCTGAATCGTCTCCCAGATATAGCTATTCACCGAAGCCGCATCGGCGACGCCCGCCACCACCGCTTCGATCGATTTTCGTTGAGATCGGGTAAAAAAAGTGCGCCGAAAAAAGTGATCCGGGTCATTGCCGGTGTGCTTGATTTCATATCGCGGAAACAGATAGCCAATATTTGAATAAGGGTCGGTATAGGCGAAAACCTTGTCTTTCAAATCCAGGATACCGCGTGTGGCGCGATCTTCTTCCGGCACCACCAGATAGGAACGGTAATAGGGTCGCCCCTGAAACAACGGCGTCACCAACAAAAGAAAATCAGGATTGGCCGTGACATGCGGGCAATCGCACAACCAGGCCACATCGATGCCGCGTTGATTCAGCAGTTCCATGGTGCTTTGATAACTATCACGCAAGACAAACCTGACGGGCAACCCCATCTTGCGTTCCAGATACTTCTGCCAATCCGCCATCAAAGCATGGCGTTCATTCAAAAAAGCGGGCGTCAAACCAATACGCACAACCTCCGCCGCCGTTGCATGCCATGCAGCCAGAAACAAAACGCCAAGCAGAAACAGTGGGCGGCGCATCCACTTCTGGCAAATCTGCATGCTCTTCTCCTCTTTTGGCGTTACCAGAGTGTAACGGCGATACCGATTGAAATCAGCAAAAGTTACCAATCAGTAACGCTGGCGCAAGTGCAAATAATTGCCAAGTCACTGATTTAATTGATAAGCATCAATTTTGAATCAATCGCTCGCTTACCAAACGGTGACATGGAGATTCAATCAGTCACCCCATCTCGGCTTAGGCAGGACATTTTTAACCTTTAAATTCATATATTTACATATTGTTACAACTTTTTTCGGTGACTGGCATGTTTCATGCACTTGCTGCATCACACACAGCATCCCGAACGACCATGAACTACAGCCCCGTCTCCCCTGCTCAGCTTCAAGATACGATGGCCCGCCTGAATTACTTTGAGGGCTGGGATAAAGATCAACTGGCACGTCTGCTCCCTGGCGCAAAACAACTTTCACTCGAAAAAAGAGAAGCCCTAGCCACCAAAGGCGATCGAATCGAGGCGCTTTTTATCGTCATCAGTGGCCAGATTCGTCTTTTCATCCCTTTGTCGAATGGCGCCGAAAGAGTCATCTCACTGGTAGAACGTGGCGAAAGTTTTGGCGAACCTTGCATCATCCGGGATGAACCTTGCCCCTATAACGCGATAGCGGGCAAAGACAGCCATGTGCTGGCCATCGACACCCTGATCTATCGGCGAGAACTGAAGCAAAGCCCGTTGCTGGCCGAACACACCTTGAACCTGGTTTCGCAGCGCCTGCTGGATACCCTGCGCGATATCGAGATTTGTGCCCAACCTTCCAGCCTGCAACGTGTAGCCCACTACCTGATCCATTTGCAACCGGCGGGCGCAACCCCCGAACAAGATTTTCGCCTGCCGGCGCTGAAACGCGACATCGCAGCAAAAATCGGACTCAGCCAGGAAACCTTTTCACGCATGCTGGCCTTCATGGCGCAACAGGGCTTCATCCGATTCACAGGCAGCCAGGTCCAGGTCGATGACTGGACGCGACTGCAAAGACTCGCCTCAGCGGGTTGCCCGATGGAAGTGATCGGCAAAAATTGACCCCTATCAAGCTCAGTGTGAGGTTCTCACAACATACAAGCAGGATTCGCGAGATTCTTCGCGCCATGGTTAGTTCCATAGTTATTTCGTACTTATAAAACGGTCTGGTTTTAACCAGATATTTCAAATTGAACTGATGCAATGGAGGAGACACCATGCACATAAAGTCCGCCCTAGCCCTATCGGCTTGCCTGGGTTTTAGCACCTTGTCGGCATTTGCCGGCCCCACCGAAAACCTGGCCAGCACCTGCAATGCCTGTCATGGTCTGAACGGTGTTTCGGTGGGCCCCACGATGCCCAGTATTGGCGGCCTGCCAGAAGCCTATCTGAAGAACCTCATGCTGCAATGGAAGAGCGGTGAACGCTACTCCGCCACCATGGGCCGTCACTTCAAGGGCTATAGCGACGCTGAAATCGAAGCCTTGGCGACCCACTTCTCCAAGCTGCCCTGGGTGCCCGTTGTACAAAAATCCGACGCTAAAGTCATCGCCCAGGGCAAGGACGCCAGCGAGCGTTGCGAGACCTGTCATGGCGCTACCGGCAGCGAGCCGGACGACGAGGAAACGCCAAAGATCAATGGTCAATGGGCGGACTACATGCATCTGGAAATGCTCAAGTACCGCACCGAGTCGGTGAAGATGCCGCACAAGAAAATGCGCAACAACAGCAAGAAACTGGACGAGGCCGATGTTG
>JFJP01037436.1_pt1 | contig 28309 bp, 21 predicted proteins | sample 431651 | NCBI WGS metagenome assembly JFJP01 (sample SAMN02602958, study PRJNA72255) | Microbial mat metagenome, whole genome shotgun sequencing project. | biome: fresh water; feature: sink hole; material: water; isolation source: purple microbial (photo- and chemosynthetic) mats found in... | reverse complement strand
TCCGCAAAAAAGAACAAATCCATTCTGCAGAAAACCAGGCTGATTTGCTGCTATCGGTCTTTATTACCCGAATGGTTTCCCAATTATCAAAGACAACAGATGGCGATACGATTGCAGAACTGTTCTTCAAAAACAGCAACAACGAATTCAGAGGTGTTGGCGAAAATGCTTTGAGTGGAGGGATCAAGGTATGGCTTGACCGATATTTCCTGACATCAGAAATCTATAAACCAATGTTAACGATTTCGGAACTTAAGGATGAATTTAAAGTGGAAATCAGCATCGAAGATACCTCCGGCATTGATCAGATGCCAATTCCTCTCAATCATATTCTCACGCAGACTGCTTACGATAAGCAACGCTTTAAAATACTGCAATCCTTGTCGTTGCTCTCTCCCTTTATAAATGGATTGGATAGCTATATCAATAGCAAGGGGATGCAAAGTATCCTGTTCAGCAGTAAAGCGTTTGCCCCGTTTTTAATGGAAATACTTCCCGCTATCCGGCTTTTGGATTTGAAAATTCTGCTTCCAAAATCACTCGAGAATTTGCTGCGCCCGAAAGCATCTGTAAAACTGAAACGAAACGATGCAGAATCGCAATCGTTTATCCGCCTGGACGAGTTGCTTTCATTTGATTGGCAGGTTGCCATTGGCGATCAGGTCATAACGCCTGAGGAATATAAAAAACTGATCGAAAACGCTACGGGTTTATTCAAATTTAAGGAAAACTACATTTATGTGGATGAAGCCGACCTGGAGAAACTTCACAAACAATTTACTCAGAACAAACCGCTGAATGCATATCAGTTGCTCCATACCGCTATTAGCGAAGAATATGAAGGATCCCCGGTTATACTGACCGATGAAGTCAGAAAAATGCTCGCGGAACTAACTTCAGACGAAAATATCGAGCTCCCCCAGGGCTTGAATGCCCAAATGAGACCCTACCAATTGCGCGGTTATTCATGGATGTACAAGAATTGCCGCATTGGCTTCGGGAGCATTATTGCCGACGACATGGGATTAGGAAAAACACTTCAGGTCATTTCCGTTCTTCTGAAATTTAAAGAAGAAAAAGTGCTTAATGATAAACAGAAAGCTCTGGTAATTGTACCAACGGGCCTACTTACCAACTGGCAATCCGAAATTGAAAAGTTTGCCCCAAGCCTTAGTTCCTATATTCATCATGGCACAAACCGCGATCTTAAAGGCTTTCAGTCCGATATAATGCTAACAACCTATGGAGTGGTTCGCAGTGATGCCGAACTTCTCAAAAAGCACAAGTGGCAGGTAATGATTATTGATGAAGCTCAAAATATCAAAAATCCCGAAGCCGCACAAAGCAAAGCGGTAAAAAGCATTGGCTCACAGATTCGAATTGCTATGAGCGGTACGCCGGTGGAAAACCGACTGACAGAATTCTGGTCAATCATGGACTTTTCCAACAAAGGTTATCTGGGAACTGTGAAGATGTTTAAAGAAGATTTTGCCGAACCCATACAGGTTTTTAACGACGAAAAAGTGGTGCAGCGTTTCAGGAAGATAACTGCCCCGTTTATGATGCGCCGCATGAAAAGCGATAAAAGCATTATTTCCGACCTTCCCGACAAAATTGAGCAAAACCAATTTTCAGTGCTCACCAAAGCGCAGGCCATCTTGTATGAAAAAACCATGCAGCTGGCTATGGATGAAATCGAAGGTATTTCTCCTTCCGATTCCGGTTCAATGTTTAAGCGGCAAGGTCTGGTGCTGCAAATGATCCTTGCATTGAAACAAATATGCAATCATCCCACGCAATTCCTGAAAAACGGAAAGTTTGATGCTTCCCTTTCGGGGAAAACCGAGTTGTTGTTCGAGTTGTTGGAAAGCATTATGGAGAGTGGGGAAAAAGTACTGATTTTTACTCAGTTTCGTGAAATGGGCGAATTGCTTGAACGATTTATCGAAGAGCGTTTCGGGGAAAAGCCAATGTTTTATCACGGGGGATGTAACGTTGCTCAGCGTCAGGAGATGGTAGAAAGGTTTCAGAACAATCGAGCCGATAAGATTTTCCTTCTTTCCCTGAAAGCAGCTGGAACAGGGCTTAACCTTACTGCCGCCTCACAGGTAATTCACTACGATTTGTGGTGGAATCCGGCGGTTGAGAACCAGGCTACTGACCGGGCCTACCGTATCGGACAGAAAAAAAATGTGCTTGTACACCGGTTTATCACCAAAAACACCTTTGAAGAAAAAATAGATGAGATGATTCAAAAGAAAAAGCATCTGGCCGACATGACCGTTGCAACCGGCGAAAACTGGATTGGAAAGCTCAGTAATAAGGAGTTGAGGGAGATTTTTGGGTAATGACTTTGTAATAATTAAAACCACATCCTATGAAACTAACATCAAATCAGGTACATGAGATTGCTAAGGAACTTGAGGCCGGTATGAAAGTTTTCATTAATCAATTCGTTCATCCCAAATCTTTGGGTCGCGGCTTGTATGGAACATCGCTTCCACTTTAACTGTTTTGGTTTGCTCATTTACACGGTAATGTATCAGGTACGGGAACTTATCCATAGTCAAACAGCGTATGTCATCGTATTTTATAGCAAAATGCAGGGCAGAGGTAGAAAGTTTTGCCGTTTGACGTTTTATAATTCTAAAAAATCTGTCACCTAAGCCCGCTTGTTTTTCATTATACCAGTCAACAGCTTCAACAATATCGTTATAGAAATCGGGATTGTACTCAACAGTGAATTTCATTTGCGAGCTTTCATTTTACGATCAATATCATTCCACGAAAGATAGCTGTCGGTGCTTTCTTCATATTTTTTTATACGCTCTCTAACTAATTGTTTTTGTTTTTCAGGGATTACAATTTCATCAATGTTTTGTTCCGTCCATAAAACTTCACTAAGTTGCTGTTTTTCAACAGGGGACAGTTGCTTTACAATATCAATGACTTGTTTAAAACTGAGCGATATGTTTATTTTTGCATCCATATTTTCAAAGTTTCAGAAGCCTCAAAGTTACACTCTTTTAAATTTTCAGTCAAATCATTTAATGGCAATTACAATTTTATCCAAAAAAAATAGCCACACAATTTTCTTAGGTTAAGAATTATCCTTAACCCGTTTAAGTGTTATAGATAATTCATACTCGAATAACTCAATTTTAGAAAGTCCATCACATGCAAGTAACAGATCATTTGAAATTTCTCTACCTACTATAATTCCCCTGACATTTTGATTAGGTTCTGCATGGAACTTCTTTATCCAGGATATATACCTTAATAGTTGTCCAACAACACGCTCATATCCCCTTGAAATTTTAAGTTCAATCACTACTTAATTGTTTGTCCTATCCAGTGCTAAAATGTCAATATAGCGACCGACGACGGGAAACTCGAATCCTGCTATTCCTTTATTTAGAATAAGAGCTCTGCTTAAAATCAAATGTACTGAAATTTGGGTACATTCCATTGCATTAGAAGAATTACTATATATACCTCAAAAACACTTTTCCCTCTTTCACATTACCAATTTTTTCTTACTTTTAATCTTTGATTGACAAATCCTCACCCTATAAGATGTCCGAAAACACCAAGATCGAAGCCACCCTCTGGAAAACTGCCGATAAGTTACGTAACAACATGGATGCCTCCGAGTACAAACATGTGGTGCTCGGCCTTATCTTCCTGAAATATATCTCTGACTCATTTGAAGATCTGTATAACAAGCTGAAATCCGAAAGTGTATCTACCGGTGCCGACCCGGAGGACAAAGACGAATACACCGCAGAACGAGTTTTCTACGTGCCACCCACCGCCCGCTGGAACTATCTCCAGAACCGGGCTAAACTACCCACCATCGGAAAAGACATTGATGATGCCATGGATGCAATAGAGAAGGATAATCCTGCTCTTAAAGCCGTTCTCCCAAAAGATTATGCAAGGCCCTCGCTCGATAAACAAAGACTGGGAGAATTGATTGATCTTATTGGTTCAATTAGTCTCAGCGGGAATAATAGCAACAGTTTGGGCAACAGCAAGAGTGGTGGGAAGGGAAGGGACATCCTGGGATTTGTATTTGAATACTTCCTGGGACAATTCGCAGATGCCGAGGGTAAGAAGGGTGGGCAGTTCTATGATCAGCAGGAGCCAGAAGGAACTGAACGATGAGGATATTGCCGCCATTGGTGAAATATACCACAACTGGAGAAGTAAGGACTGGGAGAACAAGTACAAAGATATGCCCGGACTATGCAAATCTGCATCCCTCGAAGAGGTTCGGAAAAACAACTTTGTGCTGACACCGGGAAGGTATATTGACTTTAAGGAGGAAGAGGATGATGGTGAGGTGTTTGAGGATAAGATGAAAAAACTCACCTCTGAGCTTAAAGAGCAGATGAATAAGGCATCACAGATGGATACCATCATAAAAGAAAACCTGAAAAGTATTGGGTTTGAGATATAGGAGTTTATGGTATGAAAGTAAAATAAAGATTTTCTTATGTTACTTTCACTATACTAAAGTAAAATAAAGGAAATCTTATTTTACTTTTACACCACTAAAGTGAGTAAGAAATGATTGAACTGGAAAAATACACAGCAGGCCACTTCGAAAAAGGGGCAGGAGGCTATAACTACTTTGTTCCGGCAGAGATAAACAAACAATGGAACTGGAAGAATCCTGAAATAAATGCCTTACTGGAGAGAGCTGCCATCAAGCTTGGTGAGCTCAACTCCTATGCAAAGCTGGTGCCCAATATTGATTTGTTTATTCAGTTGCATGTTACAAAAGAAGCAGTTGTTTCAAGCAGGATTGAGGGAACCAAAACCAACATGGATGAAGCTCTTCTTTCCGAGGAAGAAGTTGCCCCTGAGAGAAAAAACGATTGGAAAGAAGTTAATAACTACATTAAGGCACTGAATGAGGCAATTAAAGAACTTGAAACCCTTCCGATTTCATCCCGTCTCATAAAGCAAACTCATTTAACGCTTCTAAGTAGTGTCAGGGGTGAGAATAAAAGTCCGGGGGATTTCAGAAGAAGCCAGAACTGGATTGGAGGCAGTAGCCCGGCAGATGCAGTTTTTGTACCGCCTCATCACCAGTATGTTGAAACTTTGATGGGTGATCTGGAAAATTTCTTACATAACGATGAGATTAAGGTTCCATCTCTCATCAGGATCGCTATTGCTCATTATCAATTCGAAACAATTCACCCCTTTTTGGACGGAAATGGCAGGATTGGCCGGCTACTGATTACTCTGTATCTGGTCGATTCCGGAATTCTTTCTAAACCATTGCTCTACTTGTCAAGCTATTTTGAGAATAACAAAAGTCACTACTATGATAATCTGACCGTTGTAAGAACTAAAAGCGATATGACACAATGGTTAAAATACTTTTTAATCGGACTAGCCAATACTGCGGAGAATGCAGTTGAAACCCTGTCAAAAGTTATAGATTTGAAAAGTAGTCTTGAGAATCAAATAATTGGTTCATTCGGAAGAAAAAGTCATTCTGCGGCAACCCTGCTTCAGCAGTTGTTTCAAAACCCGGTTATTAACACAAATAAAGTTAAAGAAATATGCGGCTTAAGCTATAAAGCTGCAAATGATCTGGTTTCGGACTTTGTTAGTGAGAATATACTTAAGGAAATGACAGGTCAAAGTCGGAACAGGGTATTTGTTTTTGAAAAGTACTTGAATCTTTTCATGGAGGTGAGAGTAACAGAATCATGACAAACACAGCCAACAATCAGGAAAACTTAAACCGGTTCTGGACGATACCTTTTCAGGTCAAATATAACATGTATAGAAAAAGGCCATTTTCTATACACGACAACATTAACATGTATAGAAAAGTGACGTTTGCTATCTAAGACAATCAGTTAATAAATATATCTTATGCAAGAAAATTAAAAAGGGACTGAACAAATAAGACGAGATTATATTAAGGATTTATATGCTGATCTTAGATACGGTATTGAAAAGTTTGATACTCAAGCATTATATCTAAGTGGTGGAGCACTAGCAATTAGTTTGACTTTTTTAAGGGATATAGTCCCTTTAAATGAAGCTGTGCTTCTGACACTTTATTACATTGCAATTATTCTTTTTGGATTTACCATTTTAATCGGATTTGTAGCCCATTATATATCATCAAGACTAATAATGGCTATAATTAATAAAATTGAACAAAATGATTATACAATTAAAGATAGTGACTGGATACGGTATAGAGGAACCGAGGCAGAAAGCCTAATGAGGAATTTTAGGCTATGCTTACACTACTGTTTGCACAAATCCCAAATAAAAAACCCTACCACACTGATAACCAGCACTGGTAGGGTTTTAAAATGAGGTCAGTGGCGGATTCGAACCGCCGTAGCCGGTTTTGCAGACCGATTCCTAGCCACTCGGACAACTGACCATTTTTTCGCATGGCAAAGATAGTAATTTCTAATTAACTCAAAACGGTCTTTTCGAAAACTCTTAACGAATGTAAAACTTGTTGTAAAACAAGTCTGACCTCTTTTCATTTTCTCCCCGTAGTCCTATTTCATAATTTATTTCTAAATTGCCTAAAATTCCCAGTCGTGAACAATCAGGCAATCAGAAATGAAATCTTGTTGAAATGGTTCAACCAAACGGTTAATAAATATTACCCGTATTTATGCGATTTTGCCTATTCCATTACCCTTTCAAGGGAACTCTCCGAAGAAATTACCGACGATGTTTTTATGAAGATATGGGACCGCCGCGAAGAAGTCTCCCAGATCGAAAATCTCCCCTCATACCTCTATAAAGCAATCAAAAATACGTCCATCAACTACCTCGAGAAAATAAAAAAACATCATGTCATCCCTTTTGAAATCCTTCCGGAAATTTCAATTCCTTCTTTCCATAATACTCCCGAGGATGAGCTGATCTCGAAAGAATTCGACCAGAATTACCTTAAAACCATCAACTCTCTCCCCGATAAATGCAAGCTTATTTTCAAGCTTGCCAAAGAAGATGGCCTCAAATACAAAGAAATCGCCATACTCCTAGGCATCTCAGAAAAAACCGTCGAAAACCAGATCTCAATTGCGCTTAAAAAAATCTGCGACTGCCTTAAGAAAAATAACGACCTCAACTTCAAAAGAAAAAACGGCCTTTCAAATCTATTATCTCTGCTTTTTTAAAAATCTGAATAAAAAATCTTTAATCCCTTGGGGGTAAAATGGAATAATCCTGTTCTATATACAGAACATAAATTTTGTCCATGCCCGAAAATCGTATAAATGAAATCATCGCAAGAGTGCTTAATGGCTCTTCTACCCTGCTTGACCTGAAGGAACTGAAGCATTGGCGAAGCGAATCAGCGGAAAATGAACTCCGGTTTAACTCCCTTAAAAAATACTGGGACACCAAATCTCCCCGGGAAACCACTGAAAACGAAAAAATCCGTATTGAAGCATTATTGAAATATTCCAGGGAATCACTGACTCCGGGAAAATCCAAATCAATCCATCTTTCATTCCCCGCTGCAAAATTAATTCGCTACGCGGCAAGTATAGCCCTGCTGCTTGGTTTTGGATTTCTGGGAGGACTTGTATTTTCCGATCCCCCTGCAAATTTAAAAACTTCTGAAATATCTGTTTCTCGTGGGAGTCGCGCCAATGTCACCCTTCCCGATGGATCAATCGTCTGGCTCGGACACGAAAGCCGATTAAGCTATCCCGAAAAATTCTCCGGCTCTACCCGCGAGGTCACCCTTTCCGGTGAAGCTTATTTCGACGTGGAAAGCGATAAGAAACACCCCTTCCTGGTGCACACCTCTGGCCCAACCATCAGGGTCACCGGAACCGAATTTTATGTTCACGATTACCCCGGGGATCCTTCAATGGAAGCCAGCCTGATTTCAGGAAAAATTGATCTGGTCATTAAGGACCGGATCCTTTCAAAAATGCAGCCGGGTACAAAACTGATCTACACCAAAGATACAGGAAAACTCATCGCCGGAAACTTCGAATCGGCTTATTACGAGTTTTGGAAAAAAGGAGAGTATTCCTTTGTCGACCGACCCTTCGCCGAACTAGCCTCTATGATGAAGCGAATCTATAATGTTGAAATCATTTTCAGAAACGACGGACTTAAAGAAAAACGATTTACCGGGAGTCTTGGCAGCGATGATAATGTATATACCCTTCTGGAAATCTTTAAGAAATCTTCTTCAACAAACTTTAGCTATTCAATCGATAACAATAAAATTTATGTGACAGCCAAAAAATAATTGCGTTTACCATTACTAATTTACTACTAAACTAATCTTACAGTATGAAATCAGATTCTTCGATCCTTAAGGATCGCAAAACCAGCTTGCATGGTAACCTGAGTCAGATCAGGCTGATTCTGCTAATCCCTCTTGCCCTGCTTCTTGCAGCTCTCCAGAGTCTGACAGCTCAGGAATCCAGGTCTGTAACACTCCGCGCCGACGAAGCAAAGGTCACTGAAGTAATGCAGAAGGTAGAGGAAATTACAAATTTTAAGTTCTTCTACGATGCCGGGCTCATTAATCCAAATGACCAGATCAGTCTTAACCTGGAAAATTCAAGCCTGGAAAACGCTCTGGCCCAGATTTTTAACGATAATGCTATTACTTGGGAGATACAGGACCGGTTTATCGTTCTGAAAAAGAAGGAAGTATCTTCTGAAAAATCCGCGCAGCCTTTTATCGCCAGGGGAAAAGTGATCGATGAGGTGGGGATTCCACTTATGGGCGTTACCGTTTATATCAAAGGAACCACAAAAGGAGTAATTACCAATAACCTTGGAGAATTCGAAATCGAAGTGCCTGAAGTCGGAACTACTTTGGTTTTTAGGTTTATCGGGATGAAGGAGGAGCAGATGAAAATTGAGGATCAAAAACCTCTTGAAGTAATCATGAGAGCAGAACTATTCGGACTCGATGAGGTGGTCACCATAGGGTATGGTGTGCAGAAAAAACGTGATCTCACCGGTGCAGTGTCGGTTGTTAATGTCGAGGAAATGCAGAAAATCAAAGCTTCAGGCATTGGAGAGGCTCTCCAGGGCCAGATTGCCGGAATTTCTGTTGTCACGAGTGGCGACCCCGGGAGCATGGCATCTGTTAAAATTCGTGGGGTGGGTTCTTTCTCCGACGTAGGTCCTCTATATGTCATTGACGGACTAATTCTAAATGATGCCAATCATATCAACACTTCGGATATCGAATCAATACAGGTTCTTAAAGACGCTTCCTCAGCTGCAATATATGGGGCAAGGGGTGCAAATGGTGTAATAATCATTACTACTAAAAAAGGCGAAGAAGGTCCGGCTAAAATTAATTTCTCTGCAAGCCAAGGCTGGGAAGAACTGGCAAAAAAGATCGACCTGATGGATTCAGAAGACTTCCTCTACTACAACCAGTTGAGCTTTTTGAATGCCGGTGCCGAATGGCTGGGTAAACCCGCCGACAGCACAAATATTCCAAGCACCGACTGGCAAAAGGCAATATTTGAAATGGGAAAAGTCTCCGATTACAACCTCAATGTTACCGGGGGAGGTAAAAACAGCAGCTATATGCTTGGTGGCGGTTACTTTTCTCAGGATGGTGTTTTGAAGGGCCCTTGGTACGACCGATATACCTTCCGCGTAAACGCCGAAGGTACACAGGGAAAAATTACTTTCGGTGAAAACCTCTCTTTTATCAGAACAAACCAAAAACTAACAAACACTTCAACAAGTTCATTTGCAGATGCCCTTTCGATGCCACCCGTTATCCCTGTTAGAGATCCTAATGAAATAACCGGCCGGGGTGGTTATGGATACGGCTCTGTCAACTACCCTACATACAGCACCAACCCTGTAGCCCAGCAGGAGTCACTTAACGATCGTCTATACAATAACCGCCTAATTGGAAATTTGTACGGGGAGTGGAATATTGCAAAAGGTCTGAAATATAGAGCCAACCTGGGTATTGATTTCTGGTACGGGCGAAGAAAACAAATAGATAACGCCTATACAATGCGTTACCTTTCCGTGGAAACCAGAAGAAACGACCGCCTTTGGCAGGAAAGCAACGAGAGAATGACCCTTATAAATGAGCATACCCTAAATTACAGTCTTGAGTTCGGAAAATCAAAACTGGAGGCAATGGCCGGTTTTACCACCCAAAATAATAATTATAACTATCTCGCTAATGAAGGATATGATCAAAAAGTAGATGGACTCTGGCAAATTGATCTGGTCGGAGTTCAAAACAATATGTGGGGCAGCGAACAGGAAAACGCAATGATTTCTTACCTCGGCAGGATAAACTACGATTTCGATTCAAAGTATCTTTTTCAATTTAATATTCGTCGCGATGGTTCCTCCAAATTCGGTCCAGATACCCGATGGGGAACATTCCCTTCTGCCAGCCTTGGCTGGAGGATAAGCAACGAAGATTTTTTTGCTCCCATGAAATCAACTTTCTCGGATCTTAAACTCCGCGCCAGCTATGGTGTTCTTGGCGACATGCAGACACTCGGGAATTATGACTATCAGGCAACCATTAACCACAGCGGGCCCTATGAGGGATACTATGTGGTTCTCGGGGAAAACCAAACTATCAGGGAAGGCGCTCTCCAAAGCAATCGAGTAAATTCAAATTTAAAATGGGAAACAAAATCTACACTCAATATCGGTCTGGATTTTGGCTTGTTAAACAACAGGATTTATGGATCTGCAGAGTATTTCGATAGCAAATCTACCGATCTTCTTGTTTCTCTTCCGCTAGCAATGGCAACCGGCGTGGGTGTTGACCCTTACCTTGGCGATGCTGTGGAATGGACAAATTACGGCGAAATGCAAAACACAGGCTTTGAGTTTACTCTTGGATACAGGGAGAAATCCGGCGAGTTAAAATATAGTCTGTTCACAAATTTCACACTACTTAAAAACAAAGTCCTCAAACTAGGCGCAGCAGAAGGATTCAGAGAAGGCTGGTACAACCAGGTAAACCGCACTCAGGAAAAAAGATCAATTGCCGAGTTTTATCTTATTGAAACCGACGGAATCTTTCAAAGCACTGAAGATGTGCTTTCCCATACTGCAAGCATTCTTAATGCCACTTCAAATGAATATGAGACTGTACTGATACAACCAAATGCCAAACCGGGCGACATAAGGTATGTTGATTACAATGAAGATGGGAAAATCGACATCGAAGACAGACAATGGATGGGAAGTCCTTTGCCCAAATTTGAAATGGGATTCAATTTCTCAGCTGAATACAAGGGTCTCGACCTGACTCTTTTCTGGAATTCTGTTTATGGAAACAAGATTTTCAATGGAGTTCGCATTGGGATGGAAAGCATGGATGCCCCCAATAATATGCCTGCAGACCTTAATCCATGGACTTGGGACAATCCTTCCTCAACAACACCAAGGCCATATTTTGGCCCAAATGACAATGCCAAAGCCCAGACCGATCGGTGGCTTGAAGATGGCTCATTCCTCCGGCTAAAAAACCTACAGATTGGCTATTCACTGCCTGATAATGTAATCAGTAAAACAGGATTTCTTGAAAAATTAAGAGTCTATGTGAGCGGCCAAAACCTTCTGACTTTTACCAAATACAAAGGCTACGATCCTGAATTATCCAGTCATACTGTTTTTGTTCAGGGCGTTGATATCGGGGGATATCCTCCGGTCCGCTCATTTATGACTGGCATTCAGATATCTTTTTAACTCATAATTGAAAAAATACAAAGCAATGAAAATCAAGAGCCTAATAATAACAATCATCCTCTTATCTGGTGTGATTCAATCATGCTCAAAGGATTATCTTGACTTAAAAGATCCCAACAGGGAGTCATCCGACACTTACTGGCAACAGGAAGATGATTACCATCTTGGATTAAACGCCTGCTATTCGGTTTTCAGAATCCCCGGATATTTCAGCCGATGGTATCACATATTTATGATTTCCAGAAGCGATGAAGGATGGAGTGAAAGCCCCAACCCTTACTTTCAGGCATATTCCAATTTTAATATCATCAGCTATAACGACAATAATGCTGAGGGAATAATCCAACCCTGGCAAGCAATTTTTCGCCAAATGTTCTATTGCAATCAGGTTATCGACAACATGAATTCTATTGGACTTACTCTCTTTGAGAATAAAGCTGAAGCAGAGGCTATCCTTGGCCAAGCCTATTTTTTAAGGGGAACAGCATACTGGTATCTCGGTGGAACATTTGGAAAGGGCCCTCACATGATTAGCTCTACCGAAAATGGTGAAGTTGTTGAACAAGAGGCAATTTATCTTCAGGCAGAAACAGACTTTCTGGAAGCTGAAAAACTTCTTCCATTAAGCTGGGCCGGTGATGATTTGGGCAGATCGACGCTGGGGGGTGCAAAAGGGATGCTCTCAAAAGTATATATGCAGTTGGCCGGGTATTATAAAAGACCCGGATCATCTGATAATGCAAAAGCGCAAAGCTATTGGCTCAAGGCTGTGAATAAGATGGACGAAATCTTTGCTCTGAATAAATACAGCTTGGTAAGCAACTACAAGGATAATTTTACCATGCTCAATGAAAACAACAACGAATCTCTATTCGAAATTCAGTTCGCAGAAGGATTATTTAGCGGTAAGGAACTTGGTGCCCATCGCCCAAAATTCCTTGGCCTGGTTGTCAATGGCGGGGCATGGGCTGATGCTTATCCCAGAGCCTGGCTGCTGGATGAGTTTCGAAAAGAAAAAGATATGGACGGAAATGAGGACCCCCGCCTCCCCGCAACACTTTTTTACGAAAAACCTGGAGATACAGAACTCCTTTATGGCAAAACCTGGTCGCAATGGATGTCTACCGATGATTATAAACTTACCCAACCCTGCTATTGGAGAAAATATACAAGGGTAGACACCCATGCCAGTGAAGACTACAGTTCTGGAATTAATTTCCGGCTGGTACGCCTCGCAGATGTATACCTCATGTATGCAGAAGCAATTAATGAACTAAACGGCGATCGTTCTGTAGCAGTGGAATACATCAATAAAGTACGTCGAAGATCAAATATGGCCGATTTGAACCCTTCGTCATATAGCAACTACGACGCCCTGATGGAACAGATTCAACACGAACGCCTGGTTGAACTCTGCGGGGAATCTACACGTTGGTACGACCTCGACAGATGGGGAATTCTTCATGACCAAACTGGGGTAAACATGCTGGCAAATGAAAGGGATGGCGATTTTCTGAATTTCAAACTTGGAATCAGCCATCTCTATCCCATCCCAAACAGGGAACTTAGTCTGTATCCGGGGCTTACCCAAAACAAAGGATTCTGATATATCGTGAGTAATAAGTTCAAGTAAAAGCAAACTACAATGAGAGCAAATATTAAACACACAATAAACTCCAGCCTGAAAAATATTGGTAAGCTGTTTTTCTCCGGAATCATGCTTTTCTGCATCCTGATGGCCTCACAAATCTCCTGCACCGATATTGAAGGAGATGGTGCCGATTCTTTGTATTGGCTTGGGGCTAATCTGCCCGAAGAATCAAGCTATAGAAATCCCATCTGGGAACCGGACCTCAGCAATCCTTCTGTTTTCAGGGGAGCTACCCAGTTCTTTGCCTTTGGCGATGAAAAAGAATGGTCGGAGGGCCTTAACTATGTTGTTCCTGTATTGCGCTCGGGAAACCTGATGACCTGGAGTCTTTCAGGCGAAGCATTTGCTGCCAGACCAGAATGGGCAGAGGGTAAAATAAACTCCGTAGCCGGATTGTTCGCAAAAACTCTCGGCACTTATTACCTTGCATACACAATTAATGACGAAATAGGAATTGCCTATTCCAAAGCTCCACAGGGACCGTATATCGATTATGGCCAGCTTGTAGCCTCCGGAGACCTCGGTTTTGATTTCTGTAAGGCTCCCTATCTCATCCAGGCGGGCTTAAAATTTTACCTGTTTTTTGAGACGGAGGATGGAGTATCAGGGACTGAGTTGAACATGCCCAGAAATGCAATGCCAACTCTAAAGGGTGAAGTGTTCAAAATTGCCGGATCAGGATTTTCAGGCGCGCATATCCTCCGTAAATCAGCAAGTTCTTATTACTTTTTTGGGACTTCAGGGGAGGAAGGAAACGCCAGCATAAAAATTGCTAGATCGGTCGATATTGCCGGACCTTACCTCGATAAAAACGGAAATGATATCCTCAATGGAAACGGTACCGAATTAGTAAACTCCGATCCAGCGAAAAATATAAACTCCCCATCCCATGTTGGAGGAATTTTTAGCGACTTCGAAGAAAAGGACTGGATCATTTACCAGGTTACGGATAACAATAAGCCAAACCTTTCAACTGGCACTCCGCGCAGACCATTGATGCTTAACCTTATCAACTGGGGTGATGATGGATGGCCGCTCACGATCATTGAGGCTGTCGAAGGATGGCAGAAACCGAAATTTGTGCTTTCAAACTAATCAAACAAATTAAAACAAAACTCTATCAAAACCAGGCATAACCAAATTACAGGAACTAATAAAAAATGCTGAAACAGACCCTCATAATACTGATCCTTTCAGTTCTCATGCATGTATGGGGCTTTTCCCAAAATACAACTGCAAAAGGATTATCTGCATCTTCTGCTGAAGAAGCTTTTGATACCTCCCTGTACTATAAAAATCCTGTGTTTGAACCCGATCTCGCCGATCCAACGATTATTAAATCCCCCGACAACTGGTTTTATGCCTATGGAACCGAGAACTACTGGGATGAAGCGCTTCACAGACTGGTTCCGGTCATCAGGTCATGTGACCTTGTAAATTGGGAATATGTAAGAGATGCTTTTGATATCAAACCAGACTGGAAACCGGGCGGGATCTGGGCTCCGGAAATAACATACCTCCAAGGTAAGTATTATTTGTATTATGCTTTTTCTATCTGGGGAGATAAAAATGCAGCAATTGGCCTGGCAATTTCTGATACACCCGAAGGACCTTTTACCGACCAGGGAAAACTTTTTGACTCTGAAGAAATAGGCGTTTTTAACTCCATCGATCCTTCTTTTTTCAATTGCGATAGCAAAAACTATATGATATGGGGAAGTCTGGGCGGAGGTATTTATGGAATTGAACTAAGCGATGACGGGAAAAGAATTACAGGGCAAAAATTTCAGATTGCAGGTAACTCCTTCGAAGCGGCATACATCTTTCAAAAAGATGGGTATTTCTATCTTTTCGTGTCAACTTCTACCTGCTGCGAAGGTGCTGACAGCAAGTACAGAGTGGTTGTGGGTCGCTCCGCGGATTTCAAAGGACCATATACCACCATTACCGGACAGGAACTAATGGAACAGAACAACAACTGGCATGATCCAGTGGTAAACGAGATCACTGGTGTTATGTTAAGTGGAAATGAAACCGTTGCCGGACCCGGGCATAATGCTCAGATCCTGACAGACGATAAGGGCGTCGACTGGTTTGTTTACCATGGAATTTTACGATCCAACCCTCTTTTACCCAAGGGAGCAACGCGCCGTTCCCTTTTTATTGACCCGATTGACTGGAGTTCGGGCTGGCCTGTAATCAATCAGGGAAAAGGCCCAGGTACTGAACCAGTTGAAAAACCATTTTTTAAAAACTAAATAATCTCTTTGTTTAACTAAAACTTCAAAACTATGAAAAGAATCCTTTACGTTGCTGTTTTCCTGTTGGCTGTTGCTACCGGGTACTCACAAACAATCACGGTCCACTCAGAGCTTGGACAGGCTTGGGGTGGCGGAACTTCCGTTGATATAAATAACGACGGACACCTGGATTTCTACATTACAGGTAACAAAAACAACCCGAAAGAACCCTTGCTTGATGAAGCAGGTGCTCCACTGGACCTAGATGGCAACTCCATTCCCGACACAACCGAAAGATGGCAAAGGCTGTATATGTGGAACGCCAGCTCAAGCCAGTTTGATGTTACTCCAACTAACCTAAGGGTAATTGAACGCGCAAACCTCGACTGGGCCGATGTTGACGGTGATGGACTTATGGATTTACTGGCAACCGAGCATAATTTTGATCCTAATTTTTATCACGGTGGAGTTTATAAAAACCTGGGTACGGGGATGTTTGAAAAACTGAATTACCCCCTTCCCGTTAAAGCAAACGCAGGCGCGTGGGCCGATTTCAACAACGATGGACTCATTGATTATGTATGCCTTAGCGTGGATCTGGATGTCTCAGGGGTATATATCAATCAGGGCGACGGTACATTCACCGCAACCAATACGGAAATTTTTGGTGAATACAAATTCGGAATCCCCTATTGCGAGGTAATCGATTATAATAACGATGGATTTATGGACATTTTTATTACCTCAAATTGCGACAATCCTGAAGCCAACGACAATGCAAGAGTCATTGCTGATGTGTTCATCAACTACGACGAAGAACCTGGTAACTTCTACCGTGCTTTTCTCGGAAAAACCGCAACCAACACCAGCGGATCAATCTACCAGAAAGGTAACGGCGGTGTCGATTTCGCCGATTTAAACTCCGACGGATGGCTGGATATGGTGCTGCACGGTGAAGGTGGTGCAGGAACTTTTGAACCCGCTGATGAAGGCTGGGCATGCATTTCCCACGTTTACCTTAACCAGAAAGATGGAACCTATGCAGACAAACCTCAGACTTCTTTCCAGGCAGACCTTCGTCCACTTGGCAGTTCAGGTGTTGGCACAGGAATCATCGACTGGAACAACGACGGCAATTATGACCTTTTTATTACCGGATGGAATCCTCCTACTGTCAACACTCAGGCCGGATATCTATACCATGGCGATGGTGCAGGCAATTTTACTGAAGTTGGCCGTGTACCAGGTGGCTCAGAAACAATTGTACTTTTTAATGACTGGAATGCAGACGGGTTTCCAGACTATCTGGTTTCAGGACACTCCTGGGACCCTATGTTTTACGCAACTGAAGCCGAACAGGGTCGAACCGCTTCTGTAATGCTTAATTCTAATACAAGCTCCGCTAATGCTGCTCCATCAGCTCCATCCGGACTTGCTGCTGCAGTTGATGCCGGTAATGTAACTTTAAGCTGGAACGAAGCTACAGATGACAAAACTCCTGCCAAATCGCTATCTTATGAATACTTCCTGAAAGATGACGAAGGCAACTTCATTCTTGCGCCTGCATCTTTTGTGGGTGGAGACAAAGACGGACTCAGAAAAGTCAACAAACTGGGTAACTGCTTCCTGAATAAATCCGCAAAACTTATAAGTCTGACCGATGGCGATTACACATGGGGCGTGCAGTCAATCGATGCTCAATACAAGGGCTCTGCTTTTGCAACCGGTACATTCAAAGTTGGAAACATAGGCGTTAAGAACACCAAAGTTGATTTCGCAACTATTTACATTACTGATCAGGTTCTTACTGTTAAACTTAATTCAGAAAGACTTTCTGATGTTTTTATTTGCAATCTGCTGGGGCAAACGATTGTTAAAGAAACCTTCTCGGACAACTTTACCAAAAAACTGCCCGCTGGAGCTTATATTGTAAAAGTAGCAAGCGATAACAGGATACAAACATCCAAGGTAATTGTCAGATAGTTAGCACAAAAAGGTATGTCTTTATTTTAAAGTTGATTATGGAATAGCTGGCACTCAGGTGCCGGCTATTCCTTTCACCATAAAACATTGCCTGATCATAATTAAAAAGTATTTGTAAATTGGGAAACCATATCGCTGTTTATAATTAGTACCGAAAATTCCTTCTTATGTACAAATTGCTTTCTGCCCAGTTGGTCCTGTTCTTTAGTGTTTCTCTCTTCGCACAGGAAACAATAATAAACCTGAGCCTCTCTCAGCCACGAGAGCTCAAAATAGAAGCCGGGACCGATCTTATTCTCGGAAATAACGAAATTATTACTCTCGGAAATGATTTAACCATTACAGGAGGATCTCCGGCATTTTCATATTCCTGGAGCTCAATGCTGGGCGAAATTGCCCTAACTCCAGTCGTTTCTATCAGCAGTGAAGGAAACTATTATCTGACAGTAACCGATACCAGGAATTGTTCCGATTCCGACACAATCATTGTCTTTGGCACCTCTGTCTCCCTTATGGAAACAGTAAATGCCTGGATTGTGTACCCCAATCCGGCACAGAACACAATTTTCATCTCAACAGAACCCTCAAATCCGATCATCTCTGCCGATGTTTTTTCAGTTACCGGTGAAATCCTCCAATGCCATTCGGATTACCCTTCCCCTGCCCGCAACTCAAACTCCCTTGACATATCTGAACTTCATCATGGGATTTACCTCATCCGGATTAAAACCAAAAAATTTGATTCACTCAAATCATTTGTAAAAAATTAAGAACCCAAATGAAGGCCTTTAAGCATATAGCCATCCTACTTTTACTTACCTGCCAGGTAGTAATTGCTTTCTCCCAAACCGAAATATTGGTGCGCACCGTAACCCGGAAAGAACCAATAAACCTCAACCTCCTATGGTACACGGTGAATCATGGCTCAATAACCTGGGAAAAATCCGTTGACAGCTCCAATTGGAACCAAATCCCCGGAGAAACCACAAAAAATTACCGATTCTCCGCCGATTCCAATTACTATTACCGTGCAAAAGTATTATCAGGAACATGCGATCCTGTATATTCAAGAATTACAAAACTGGAAGTGCTTAATTTAGTAACCGACAGTGTTGGAATGGTCACAAACGATAAGGCAGTAATTTACTGTTCCTCTGAACTTGACCCTTCGGCATATCCTGAGCGTGGAATTTTTTATGACATAAAAACCATTCCGGATCAGAATTCTCCAAATTTGTTAAATCCTGAAAATCAGAACTCCTTTCTTGCCAACCTTACAAACCTCCAGGAAGGAAGAACTTATTATGTGAGGGTGTATTCAAAAAATACTGAGGGCATTTATTTCCTGGGAAATATTATCAGTTTTTCCACCCAAAGCATCAAAGCTTCCAACATTTTAAACCTAACCCAAAATACAGCCCAGCTTTTCTATAACCTTACATCTACTCCTGAACCTTCAGAACACGGTCTGCTCTTTAGTACTGAGGGTATTCCTGATCCAAACTTCACCAAAATACCGGGAGAATTGGTGAATGGGCTGGGCAGCGCAACAATAAACGGTCTTGCGGCAGACGCTGTATGTTATGTTCAGCCTTACATGATTGTTAACGGAATGCCCTATTACGGGGAGGTGAAAACAATAAAAACGCTTTCCGATTACTCTGGCTTTCCTGTTGATAACTCAAGCCTGACCGTGGCTCATAAAATTGTCTGGAATCATCCCTCCACTGCGAAAAAAATCTCCCAGGAAGGCTATTTCGGCGATTATGGCAGGATAAAAAGAGTAGGCAACACCGATACCCTGATTCTGGTGTATCAGGGAGGACCCAATAACGGCGACTGGATCAATGTCTGCCTGCGGATGAGCTACAATAACGGAAACAGCTGGAACCCGCAGAAGATCCTTATGAATATCCAGGATTACAATGCTGATTACTGGAGGTTCTGCACTCCGGAAATACTGGTTATGCAAAACGGATGGGTAATGATCGCTTTTGAAGCCAATGCAAAACCTGATGAGAATAAAAGCTCCATACAGATCCTTATCAGCAAAGATACCTGCAAAACCTTTGACGGACCCATTATTTACCCAACAGGCCGCACATGGGAGCCCGCAATGGTTCAACTCCCAAATGGAGAAATAGAAATGTTCTTTTCCTCAGAGGAGAAATGGTGGCCGGGCGACCCAATTTATCAGGAAATCCATCAGACTGTTTCTACAGATAACGGTTACTCTTGGTCCGAACCGCGCACTGTAGCCTATTACCCTGAAAAACGCGACGGAATGCCCGTTCCGCTTCTTCTGCAGGGAAACAAGGGAGTTGCCTTTGCCATAGAATCGGTTAACAGTGCCCTGTCTCCCTATATTATCAAAAGAGACCTCTCGGGCCCCTGGAACCTTACCACTTCAAATTTCAATAATAGCCCCTACCGTTGGGTGATAAGCAATTTCAGTGGTCACGGGGGAGCTCCTTACCTTTTGCAACTTCCTACCGGCGAAGTCCTCCTCTCCGCCCACATTTACCGCGGAGGCGATTGGCACCAAAACAACTATATGCAGGTTATGGTTGGCAACAATAACGCGAAGAATTTCACGCAGCTTTCAACACCATGGGGAATACTTCCTAGCAATGAAAGTGCAGTAAACAACTCCCTTTTCCTGAAAGATAACCAAACTGTTGTGGCTGTTTCCTGCAGGATGTTTGCCGATGGCAGTGGAGGATTATACTGGCTCGAAGGGAAAATTTTACCAATAGAATAACTTTTAAAACCATACCCATGAAAAAGAGTTTTCTGATTTCAACCCTCATCTTTCTGATGTGCACTCTGGCATCAGCACAGGCCCCGCAATCGTTCAACGGGCTGGATGTCAATATGGATAATCTCTACAGGCTTTCTGATGCAAAATCCAGATCCATTAGTCCTGAAAATTTCACTGGGGAAAAAGGAAAGGGCGGCCAGGCAACCCAGGGAACCGGATCGAATGCCTCACGCGAACTGGGAGTGGGATGGAAAGTAAGCCCAAGTGTTATCATCAAGCCTGGTGAGACATTCACCCTCGCTGAAATCGCTGGTTCCGGTGCCATCAAGCATATCTGGATGACCCCGACCGGAAACTGGAGGTACTCAATCATCCGCATCTATTGGGATGATGAAACAACTCCCTCAGTAGAATGTCCCGCGGGAGATTTTTTTGCCATGGGATGGGGACAATACGCCCAGCTCAGCTCTCTGGCAATATGCGTGAACCCGGGAAGTGCATTCAACTGCTATTGGACCATGCCCTTCCGAAAAAAATGTAAAATCACTTTCGAAAATATCAACCCACAGGATCAGATGTACCTGTATTACCAGATCGATTATGTTGAAACCCAAATTCCTGAAGATGCGGCATACTTCCATGCGCAGTTCAGACGCACAAACCCAGACCTGACAGGCATCCATACCCTGGTCGACGGCATTAGGGGCAAAGGTCAGTTCGTGGGAACCTACCTGGCTTGGCAGGTAAATAACAACGGATGGTGGGGCGAAGGGGAGATAAAATTCTTTATGGACGGCGACAAGGAATTCCCGACAATCTGTGGCACCGGACTCGAAGACTATTTCTGCGGATCATACAATTTTGAAAACAAAAAGGAAGCCCGTTACCAGGAGTTCTGCACTCCTTACGCAGGTCTGCATCAGGTTATCCGTCCCGATGGCATGTACCAGTCGCAACAGCGCTTTGGAATGTACCGCTGGCATATCACCGACCCGGTAAGGTTTGAAAAGGATCTGAAAGTAACCATTCAGGACCTGGGTTGGAGAAGCGGTGGCAGGTATCTGGTCCAGAAATCGGATATTTCATCCGTTTCCTACTGGTACCAGACCGAACCCCATGCAAAATTCCCGCAACTTCCCGGAATCGACGATCTTGAAGTTAACTGAAATAAAATACTGGAATCATGAACAGTAAAATCATATTCTTATTACAGATTTTAAGCGTTTTCATCATTTCTGCATGCTCATCTCCCGTCTCAGAGCAACTTCCGAGGGAGATATCCCTGCAGGTGAGCCTGAAAACCCCTGGCAATCCGGCTAAAACACACAAGCTGGAAGCCTTGGAAAACGACAAGACATTCAAACTTATAGCCGAAAAAGAGCTACCGGTACAAGTCAACTATTCCCTTGAAACTATAGGTGAAAACATCATCCTAAAGCTAAAGATCAAAGCATTGGAGGACTGCAATTTCAATATTTCCGGTGCTTTTACTCCGGAGGGAATCGCTTATAATTCTTCCGAATTCCTGATGCCAGGTTTCTGGTACCACCATAATTCCCGCTCCCCTGAAAATGCACCGAACCTGAAAAAGGGCGGTTCCTGGATGGTAAGGGAAGACCGGCTTAGCTCCCCCCTGGCCGCTGTATTTGATTCCCTTGGCAAAACCGCATACCTGGTAATGCGCAACGATATCCCCCGAAATGATGCTCTGATGCCTTTTGAATATGGAGAGGTGATACTTCATGGTAAAACTGATCTCGGGGGAATCGGGTTCGGGAAAAATGCTGATAATGCCTGCCTGACATTTTCATACCCCTTTACTGAAAAGCCCTTCACCTACCGCCGGAAACTCTGGCTGGCTCCTGAGACAGCGGCTTTCCAAATTTTAAAGGCCGGGGAGGAAACCGAGGTATCCTGGGTTTTTTCAGGATTTGAAGCAGCGTCCTTCAGCGAATTCACAGAGAAATCATGGTCGTTCGCTTATTCCCGGCTAAAACCTGAGGAAGTGCCAACTAAAATGTCAACTGACAGCGCAAAACAGGAGCTGGCTCAATACTTCCGCGATAGTTACACTGTTTGCGGAAATCTGTCATCCTCATCGGGTGTGGAACTCAGAATTGATCTATGCGAAAAAAGAGGGATTTTCGAAATTGGCTTCGTCGGACGCGTGCTGATGAACGCTTTCAATTCCCTTGAATATGGCTACCAGCAGGGCGATTCATCTCTGATTGCCATAGGAAATAACATTTTCAAAAGCTATACCCAATATGGGTTTACTCCAGAAGGACTCCTCAGGGAATGGATCGATTGCAGCAAAGGCGAGGAAGCAGATATTTTCAGTCTCCGCAGGCAAAGCGAAGGACTTATGGCCATCGTTCATTATCTTGATTTTGAAAAGAGGAACGGCCGTTTACACCCCGAACTCGAACAAAAAAGCCTGCTGCTCTTTAATCGTCTGGTAAAACTCATGAGAGAAGATAACAGCTTCCCCCGGAAATTTAATGCACGCTTTGAAGTTACCGATCCGTCAGGGGGAAGCACACCCACAATCATTACTCCCCTGATTATGGCTTCTGCATACTTCAATAATCCGGAATATCTTGCCGTGGCTCAGCAAACTGCACATTTCCTCGACAGAGAAATTGTTTCCAAGGCGGATTACTTTTCCTCCACCCTCGATGCAAACTGCGAAGACAAGGAAGCCTCCCTGTATACCCTGAATGCATATTACTATCTGTGGCTGGCTTCAGAGAACAGTCTGAAAGCCCATTATCTTACTCAGGCAAAAACAGTCTCGTTCTTTGCCCTGTCATGGTATTATCTCTGGGATGTTCCCTTTGCACCCGGGCAAATGCTGGGCGACCTTGGTTTTAAAACCAGGGGCTGGGGCAATGTCTCTGTGGAAAACAATCATGTGGATGTGTATGTGTTCGAATTTACGGAAGTATTGAAATGGCTTGCTGCTGAGTCGGGTGATTCAAGGTATGAGAATATGGCAAAGCTCATTTCCTCCTCCATGAACGATCAGCTTCTGCCGCGGAACGGCTATCTATGTGGAATATCAACTCCCGGGTATCACCCCGAAGTGGTGCAACACACACACTGGGACTATGGAAAGAACGGAAAAGGCTATTATAACGATATTTTCGCACCGGGCTGGGTGGTAAGTTCTTTATGGGAACTTCATACCCCAGGAAGGACCAGCCAGCTAATTAAAACAAACCTGAATACTGATCTCAAATCAAACTCCAAACCATCAGCCAAAACGGAATAGCAAACAAACAAACCAGATAACTTACAAAGGTTATCCCTCCTACCTTTCCTATATCGCCCCCATAGGTTCTCACCATCAGGATGTGCGCCGTGGCAGGGGCAGTGGCCGACTGCAGGATAAGAACCTGTGCCAACAGGGGATACTGCTCCCCCGTCTTCAGAAAATATAAAGCCAGTATGGTTAAGCCCGGCAATATCACGAACTTGATAAACACAATCCTGAACGTATCCCAAAAGGGTGGAATCTTGCGGATCGACATCACCAGGGTTGCCCCCAGAATAAACGTGGCTACCGGAACGGTTGCGTTGCCAAGCATGGCCGAAGCATCCACAACAATATCCGGAACATAGGGGGCCGCACCGGTCAATACTAAAATGATCCCGGTAAGACTCGCAACCAAGGGTGGGGTTACTATCTTGTTGAACAGACTGCCATCGTTACCTCCTGTAGTTATAATCATCTTCCCTACCGACCACATCACCGGGTTTAATCCCATTAAAACCAAAAAACATATCAGCGAAAACTCAGGAAACTGATCCCTGAAGGCAAACTCCCCAATGGGCAATGCAAGGTATACGGCATTCTGCATGCCCGACAAGGGGAAAAGCGACTTTTTTTCCTTGATGTTGCGGGCGAAAAAAAGCGCGGAGAACAAAAGTCCCGTGAAAGCAAACGCCATGGCTACCAAGGGAACGGCCCACCAATACGCCTGCGCCCCCGGATCAAAACTTGTGAGTATGGAAGCAAACATCTGCAAGGGCAGAAAAACCCGCACCACCAATACCGAAAGGCCGTCGATAAACTCCTCCGTGAAGATTTTTCTGTACGTCATGAAACCGGCAACAGAGGCAATGAGAAAGACTTTTAATATTGCCTGGAAAATGGAAAAGAATGTGCCGGCGAAAAAGCTGTCCATAATATGTTTGTTGAAACCGAGTCCAAAAGTAAGGGAAAACCCGGAATGCCAAAAGGAAAACGATTCCATTTACTGCATTGCCGGAATTTTATTATCCGGCTCCCCATCGAACACTTGTCGCATTCTGTTGTTATTAAATGCGTTCCTCAGAATCCAATCCCATGAAAAAAACCTTTGCTTTTCTTTTCTCCATGCGCTTCACCGCGCTTTTGTTTGTTATTTTCGGAACCTCCATCGCAGTGGCTACTTTCATAGAAAACGACTATGGCACTGAGTCCGCCAGGGCTATGGTTTACAATGCCAAATGGTTCGAGCTTGTGCTTCTTTTGGGAATGATCAATATGCTTGTGAATATTTTCCGGGCTAAACTGTACCAGATAGAAAAACTGCCTTCTTTCCTGTTCCACCTTTCTTTCGTTATAATTATCCTGGGAGCCGCAATTACAAGATATTCAGGCTTTGAGGGAGTGATGAGCATTCGTGAGGGAGAGTCTTCCAATACAATAGTCTCGGATAAAACCTATATCCAGGTTAATGTCAAAGAGGGAGAAAACACATATTCGAAAAGCGGGGAGGTACTGTTCTCTCCCCTGAGAAAAAGCCGTTTTCACACTTCCGTTTCAACCTCCGGTGCTCCGCTGAAAGTGCGGCTCAAAGAGTTTATTCCCGATGCAACCGAAAGCCTGCAGCCTGCAAATCCCGATGAAACAGGAATCCCAATGATCGAGATGGTGGTTACCGCAGAAAACGGCAGGCAAACCGTGCTTCTTAAGGAAGGGGAAGAAAAGCTTATCAATTCGGTTTGGTTCAGTTTTAACGGGGATTCGCATAAAGAGGGAGTCCGGATCTATAACCGCGATGGTCAGGCTTATATTCAAACGCCTTTCGACTTCACCGTTATGAGCATGGCCGATCAGTCTACATCCACTTTCAGGGCCGACAGTCTTTACCCGTTTTTGCCCATGCAGCTTTACACCCTGAACGAGATCATGGTCGTGCCCCGAATATTCCTTGAAAACGCTGTGCTGAAACCCCAAAAGGTTGAAAATGCGGAGAAAAACAAGTTCTTCGACGCCCTTGTCTTTGAAGTCATCCGCGGTGAACAAACCCGTGAAGCTATTGCCTGGGGCAAGAAAGGTATGATCGGTGAAGCCCGGACCACGCAATTGGATGGGCTGGAAGTCAACATCTCTTATGGCTCCATGGCCGTAAACATACCGTTTTCGCTGAGACTGGATGACTTCTTCCTTGAACGTTACCCAGGATCCAACAGTCCATCGTGGTTTGAGAGCAAGGTAACCCTATTCGACCCGAAAAAAAATCTTCAGGAAGCCCGACGGATCTTTATGAACAACGTACTGGTGTACAAGGGATACCGGTTTTACCAATCGTCGTATGAAACCGATGAAAAAGGAACTATCCTCTCGGTTAACAAAGACTTTTGGGGGAGCTGGGTGAGCTATCTGGGATATTTTGTAATGGGACTGGGAATGATACTTAGCATTTTTAATCCCAACAGCCGCTTCAACTTTCTGTCGAAACAAATCTCAAACCTTCGCGAGAGCCGACGGCTTGCGACCCTGATCGTGATCGGACTACTTGTTTCTGTGCTACCTGCAAACAGCCAGCCCACAGATTCGCCGCAGCCCATAAGCCCCGCACACGCCCGCCTATTTGGCGAGATTCTGGTACAGGATCACGGGGGAAGAATTGAGCCCATAACTACCCTGAGCTCCGAAATCCTCCGAAAAGTGTCGCGCAAAACAAGTCTTAACGGTCTCACCCCCGACCAGGTCCTGCTGGGTATGTTGCTTGACGCAGGATATTGGCAAACCGTTCCGATGATTAAAATATCGAACGACCAGCTCCTAAGTCAGCTTAACCTGAGCTCCAAATACGCATCGTTCCGCGATATCGTAAACGAAAACGGCTACATTCTTCAGGAAGCGGTGGAAGAAGCTTATCGCAAAAAGCCGGCTTATCGCAGTAAATACGATAACGAACTCCTTAAGGTCGATGAGCGGATCAACATCTGCTATATGACCTACACCTACGATTTGCTGAGGATATTGCCCAAAGAAGGCGATTCTACCGGTACATGGTATACGCCGGGTCAGGCCCACCATGCCTTTGATGCAGATGTGGCAGATTTCACAGACAATATCCTTCCGGTTTACCTGAAAACGCTCGATGAATCGCGCAAATCAGGGAACTATGCTCAAGCGGAGGAATACCTGGATGCACTCAAAAAATACCAATTGAAATATGGTTCGGATAATCTCCCGGACTCCTCAAAAACCAGGCTCGAACTGTTCTATAACAAAACAAACATCTTTGACCGGCTCTCACCCATTTATGGGCTCATTGGCTTCGTATTGCTTATACTTCACTTTATTCAGATATTCGTAACCCGGCTTAAGCTCACAAGCGTTATCACAGTAGCCTCCTGGCTTGTAGTTGGCGCATTTGTGCTCCACACATCCGGACTGGCTCTGCGCTGGTATGTTTCGGGTCATGCTCCCTGGAGTAATGGCTATGAAGCTTTGGTTTATATTTCCTGGGCCACCATACTCGCCGGACTCATTTTTTCGAGGAAATCGAAAATTACCCTGGCTGCAACGGCAATTCTGGCTTACCTCATTCTTCATGTGGCTCATCTGAGCTGGATGGATCCGGAAATCACCAATCTCGTTCCCGTGCTCAAATCCTACTGGCTGGTAATCCATGTGGCAATAATTACGGCTAGCTATGGCTTTTTAGCTTTGGGCGCGGTTATGGCCGCAATTAATCTTATCCTCATGTACCTTAAGTCGGAGAAAAATATGCTGCGCGTCGACCTTGTAATCCGGGAACTCTCCCACATCATCGAGATGACGCTTATTGTTGGCCTTTTCATGCTTTCAATAGGTACTTTTCTCGGGGGAGTATGGGCTAACGAATCCTGGGGACGATACTGGGGATGGGACGCCAAGGAAACCTGGGCTTTGGTCTCTATCATCGTTTATTCTTTTATCGCTCACATGAGAATGGTTCCCGGACTCAGAGGCGTTTATGCCTTCAACCTAATGGCTCTGGTGGGCTTCAGCTCAATCATCATGACGTATTTCGGGGTGAACTATTATTTATCGGGATTGCATTCCTATGCTGCCGGAGATCCGCTTCCCGTGCCGAATTTTGTTTACTATACGGTTGTAATAGTGGGAGTAGTGGGATTGATGGCATATTTGAATCAGAAAAGACTGGAAAAGCTTTCCTCCGGACACTAACAAGACTTTCGAATTTCCCATTTTGGTATACTAAAACAATATGATTATGGAAATACGGCCAATTAAATCCGAGACTGATTATTACGAGGCATTAAATAGAATTGAAGCGCTATGGGGATCAAAGAGAGACAGCCCTGAAGGTGATGAATTGGATTTGCTCTGTACGATAGTTGAATCTTTCGAGATGACGCATTACCCTATTGCACCCCCAGACCCCATTGATGCTATATAATTCTCATAAATTTTCGTCTTTAACTCTGAAAGACTTATTCCATAAAGGCCCGAAATGGCAGAATATACCTCCCGGATTGACATGGGATCATCGTCCGTTTCTGCAAAAATCATTGATAACGGCACAACATTCGCAATTTTCCGAGCTTTTTCAGGATTTCTGAAAAGCCTTTGGCTCAGGGAAATGTAAATACCTGCCTCAACACATTCGCGGGCAATGGCATCATTGGCATTAAACCCATGAACAATCCATGTTCCTG
>JFJP01038536.1_pt1 | contig 28314 bp, 19 predicted proteins | sample 431651 | NCBI WGS metagenome assembly JFJP01 (sample SAMN02602958, study PRJNA72255) | Microbial mat metagenome, whole genome shotgun sequencing project. | biome: fresh water; feature: sink hole; material: water; isolation source: purple microbial (photo- and chemosynthetic) mats found in... | reverse complement strand
TGTTGACGGATAGGTTATCATGAAACATGCAAGGTTATCTTTGTTTTCTTCTGCCTTTTTCCTGAGATCATCAACACTGATATTTCCTTTCTCATCACATTCTACAACAATAATCTGCATACCTGCCATTGCTGCACTAGCAGGATTGGTTCCGTGAGCCGAAGATGGAATAAGTGCAATATTTCTGAATCCTTCTCCCCTTGTCAGATGATATTCGCGTATTACAAGTAATCCTGCATATTCACCTGCAGCACCGGAATTGGGCTGGAATGAGATAGATGAAAAACCTGTTATCTCCTTAAGTGCTTCTCCAAGCTCATCCATTAGCTGATAATAACCTTCAGCCTGATTTTTAGGGACAAATGGATGAATATTACCAAATTCAGGCCAGCTCATGGCAAACATTGAGCTGGCTGGATTAAGTTTCATAGTACATGAACCCAGCGAAATCATGCTGTGAGTGAGCGAAAAATCTTTCCTTTCCAACATCTTAATATATCGCATCATCTCTGTCTCACTATGATACCGGTTGAAAGTTCCTCCCTTTAAGAATTCTGATTTTCGCAATAAGTGTGCTTCAATAACTTCACATTTGCTGTAGGAGGTCACTGGGTTATGACTCTTCCCTGCAGCTACTGCAAAGATCTCAGCTATTTTATCGATCTCACTAATTGTGCTTATCTCATCCATGCTTATCAGAACTGAACTCTCATCAGGGTAAAAAAAGTTCATCTCAGCATCAAGAGACAACCTTTGAATATTTTCTGAAATTACCCGATTTTCCAGGCTTATTTTTAAAGTATCAAAGAATTCTGAATTTAATTGCTTGTACCCCAGCTCTTTAAGACTATTGTTTAATGTACAGGCAGCCTTATGAATATGTTTTGAGATATCCTTTAATCCTTCAGGACCATGGTATTGTGCATACATGCCTGACATTGTTGCAAGAAGTGCCTGAGCGGTACAGATATTTGAAGTGGCTCTTTCGCGCTTGATATGCTGCTCACGTGTCTGCAGAGCCATTCTCAATGCACTGCCACCCTGAGCATCTACTGATACTCCGATTATTCTCCCGGGCATGCTTCTTTTAAGCTCATCTCTTGTTGCAAAATATCCTGCATGAGGACCGCCGAAGCTCATTGGCAGTCCCATTCTCTGACTTGATCCAACGACAATATCAGCACCCCACTCACCGGGAGGAGTAAGTAATGTAAGGCTCAAAAGATCTGCAGCAACACCTACCAGGGCACCGGATGAATGGGCCATAGCAGTAAAACTTTTATAGTCTCTGATCTGACCTGAGGCAGAAGGGTACTGTACCAGTGCGCCAAAGAATGTTTCATCCAGAACAGCTTCATTGTATTTACCAGTAACCAATTCAATACCAAGAGGTTTTGAACGGGTCTTCATAACATCCAGGGTCTGGGAGAAAACATCATCATCAATAAAAAACTTATTAGTTCCTGCTTTTACTGAAACTCTCGATCGGGCATTGAACATCATTATCATTGCTTCAGCGGCAGCTGTTGACTCATCAAGCAATGAAGCATTGGCAATTTCCATCCCCGTAAGTTCGATTATCATTGTCTGGAAATTAAGCAGGGCTTCCAGCCTTCCCTGTGATATCTCTGCCTGGTACGGGGTGTATGATGTGTACCATGAAGGATTTTCCAGCACATTCCTCACAACAACTGATAATACGGCCACACCATAATAACCCTGACCCATGAATGACCGGAACATCTTATTCTTCCGTCCCAGTGATCTTATATAATTTAAGTACTCAAATTCACTCATTGGCTCTGGCAGACGTAAAGGCTGTTTGAGCCTTATTGATTGCGGAACGGTTTTTTCAATAAGCTGATCCAGTGAATCTACTCCGATTGATTTAAACATTTCTGGCAATTCATGATCGCGGGGACCGTTATGACGGTTAACAAACTTATCTGATGTCATATTCAAATTTTTATCTGAAGAACAAAAAATGAAACATTGAGTTCAAAAACAGGGCATAATGATAAAACAATACTTTATAAATTAACGTGACAAATATTATGTAAAGAAAGGATTTGTCTTTATTTCCTTCTCAATAGTTGTAGAACTCCCGTGGCCAGGATAGACAATTGTTGTTGGTGGCAGTACAAATAACCTGTTTTTTATACTGGCTATCAATGTCTCATGGTTACCTCCTGTAAGATCTGATCGTCCAATACTCCCGGAAAACAGGGCATCGCCTGTAAAGACCAAACTGCTTTTTTCACAATAGAAAGCCATGCTCCCCGGGGAGTGACCAGGCACGTGCAGGGCCACAAGATCTGTTTCACCAAATGAAATAACCTGGTTATCGGTTATAAACCCTGCCGGTTCTGGCGGAACATCCATCTTTAATCCAAACATCATAGCATGCCTGACAGAGTCTGTCCTGTTCACTTCATCCAGCTCACAACAATATGGCTTTAGCTTGTATTTTTTCAAAAGAAACTTATTACCAAAAATATGATCTAGATGGCAATGAGTGTTCAGTAAAAGAACAGGATTCAGCTTTTTGGTTATTAAAAAATCGTCCAATTCCCTGAATTCACTATCATCATAACAACCACAATCAATTATCGCACAACTACCTGAATCATTTGCTAATATATATGTATTAACATCTATCGGAGAAAAGACGAACCTGAAAATTTCCATTATCAACAATCTATTTTTGTAGCTTATAAAGAAACCTATCTGTAAAATGGGCTGTAAAAACCCTGAATCACTTACTGTTTACAATACCTTTCAACATCGGGACAAAGACAAAATTTCCGTGTTCGGAATACTCAAAAGTATCAATCCCGGTGCGTTCAACAAGTGTCATAACCTGCGAATCCTGGCTCCCTACTGGAACAACAAGCCGGCCTCCCTGTTTAAGTTGCTGCAACAGAGTCGCAGGTACCTCAGGGGCAGCAGCAGTAATAACTATTCCGTCAAATGGACCATATTGCGATTTACCTTCATAACCATCTCCGTAAAAGAAATCTATTGTATATCCTAAAGTATTGAGAATTGTCTGGGCTTTCATATGAAGATCCCTGAACCGCTCTATAGTATACACTCTGGCTCCCATCTCAGCCAGGACAGCAGCCTGGTATCCCGAGCCTGTACCTATTTCGAGTATTTTATCCCTACGCTTCACTTTTAACAAAGAGCTCTGTACTGCAACAGTATATGGTTGAGATATTGTCTGTCCCGATGAGATTGGGAATGCTTTATCCACATAAGCATGAATAAAAAAAGCAGGATCCATAAAAAGATGCCGTGGTACGGTATCAATTGCCCTTAATACTTCCTCATCAGTGATCCCCTTCTGCCGGAGATCGGCAACAAGTTTCTTTCGCTTTCCTTTTGCTTCAAACGTATCTGTCATTCTTTTGTACTGATGAAGAAATTTACTGTCGCAAAAATATAAAAAATGTATGAGAGCTCTTAGCAGATTTTTCACTCATATCTTTTCGTATATTTATAACATGAACAGATCTTCAGGATTCTTATACAAATCTATCAAAGTGCTGTTTGATTACATAATCTCCGGCATTTGCCTCATTCTCCTCACCCCTGTTATCCTGATTCTGGCTCTAAGTATCAGGGTAACCTCCAGCGGACCTGTAATCTATTCACAAAAACGTATAGGAAGAAAAGGCAAGTCCTTTTCCATTTACAAGTTCCGGTCTATGCATTTCGGTACTGAAGAAGGAATTCCTCTGCTGTCCGGCAAGCAGGATAAGAGGATCACTAAAGTGGGACGTTTTATGAGAAAACATAAGTTTGATGAGATCCCTAACTTTATTAATGTATTAAAAGGAGAGATGTCGCTTGTTGGCCCACGTCCCGAACAGCAGTATTTTGTAGACAAGATCCTCATTATTGCCCCCGAATACAGATCAGTACATGGTGTCAAACCTGGAATAACATCATGGGGCATTGTTCAATATGGGTATGCAGAAAATGTTCATGAGATGGTTAAACGCCTGGAATATGATATCGAGTATCTGAATAACAGGTCACTATGGTTCGATCTTAAGATAATCCTCAAAACGGTATTAATAATTTTTAAGGGTACAGGAACATAACACGCATACCATGCGCTGCAATTCTATTGTAAACCGAATTTACCCAGAGGTATGTATTCAGGTCCAGTTTACCTGCGATTAAGTATTATAATCGGCCGGCCTCAACTTCGCGAATTATTGACTCAATGAGTGCATCCTCTCCATAGGGATCGTACTCCTCTTTCAGGTTTGTCCCGAAAATCCTCGCAATACCCTGCCAAAAAGCTGCAGATAACTTCCCCCTGTATTCACGAATTAAGGTATAAGAAGTGTTTTGTGTTTCCCTGTCAATAAGCTTAATAAGCAACCGTCCCTGAGTAATTGTCATTTTCCTCATATCATCTTCGTACTCAGCGAACACATCTTTTTCAATATCCTTCAGGTATTCTTTCCGCTCCCGTTCACCTGAGATATTCTGAAGATCCCTATTCACTTCTTCAAGTTTTCGCCTAACCACCAATGCATACGGATAGACTCTTTTCAGATTAAGGATCAGTCTTTCATACTTTCTGTACTCGTTTCTTCTGGCTGTCCTGGGACGGGCAACAACAGTGACCTCCTTTATCTCTATTTCAGGCATCACCACACCATCGCGCTCGACCTGCTGCAAGAGGTACAAGCTCTGAGGTATGGTATCGTTTTTCCGGGGTATGGAGTCCTTTTGTCCTGACATCTCAGTAACAAACAGAAAAGCTACGAACACTATGATTAATAGTCTCACCGGAAGAATGTTTTTACAAATGTATCAAATTACGAACCAAACTTCATGACCAGAGAAACTGCTTTTTTCATACTTTTGGAAAAGGTTACTGTCTCTAAGCTTATTTTCACCGAATAAAAATTAAATTTGCTAAAAGCATTTTCATGGCACTATCAGTGGACGATCTGGAGAATCAGCAAAAGTTCAGGCACATTCTCACATTATCATATAATGATCTCCTTCAATTTATTTTTGACTACCTGAAGAAACCTTCGGTCTTTATTTTCTGCTACTGGGCCATCACACTGATCTTTATGATTATTTCAACAGCAGCAAGAATAAGCATTGAAAGCGATTTCCCAATGAAGGACATTCTTTTTCATTCTCTGCTTGGCCTGGTTATTTTTCCGGTAATATGCATTCCCCTGCATGAGCTGCTGCACATTATACCCTATGTAATAACAGGTGCAAAAAGAATCAGGGTCGGGATGGATATGAAGCAATTCCTGTTTTATGTAACGGCACACCGCTATGTTGCTTCACCTGTTCAGTTTATAATAGTGGCCATTTTACCTTTCCTGCTTATAAGTCTGTCCCTTTTATATCTTGTCAACACTTCTCCCGGTTTGTGGAAATGGAGTCTTTCTGCTTTTCTGTTTGTTCATTCAACAATGTGCGCAGGAGACTTTGCATTACTTAATTTTTACTATCTCAACAGGGACAAGAAGATTTACACTTGGGATGATGCAGATAAGAAAGAGGCTCATTACTATGCAGTAACGGCAGAGTAAAAAGCTGTCAATAAAAGCATGATTAAAAACTCTGGTTCGTGACAGGAGATTTTTTACAACCCGAATATGTTTTTTATATATATTTTAGACATCGAAATAAAAAATAAGAAATGAACAGATTACTTGCACTCGTTCCTCTTGCCTTCCTTATTACGTACAGCCCGGTAAATGGGCAAATATCGAAAAAGGATCTGGCAAAAATCGACCAGGTTGTAATGAATGCCTTTGATGTATTCGAACCCACAGGACTTTCTGTAGCAGTTGTAATTGACACTGCAATAGTCTATCACAAAGCTCTGGGTTACGGGAATGCTGATATCAAAAAACCTTTGAGTACTACCTCTCTTTTTAACATTGCCTCGTGCTCCAAAGCTTTTACAGCAGCAGCCGTAGGGATACTTGTGGATGAAGGCAAATTGAAGTGGACGGATAAAGTAACTGACTATTTTCCCGAATTCAGGCTTGCCGATGACTACATAACAAGAGAACTGACCATCGAAGATCTTCTGTGTCACCGTTCAGGACTTGGAACTTTCTTCGGAGACCTTCTCTGGTATAACACAGAATATACTGATGAGGAAATTATGCAGCGCATGCGATATGAGCCCATCACCAGGAGGTTCGGAATAGAATTCGGATATCAGAATATTATGTTCATGATTGCCGGCGATATCATACATAAAGTTACCGGACTAACATGGTCTGAGTTTGTTGAATCAAGGATATATAAGCCATTGGGTATGTTACAAACGCGTCCTTCAAATGACGAACTCTGTAAAGATCAGGATGTTGCATTAGGACATATAAACAGCAAGGTGCTGGATATTTATGATTTTAACGGTGCAAAACCGGCAGCTTCCATGTACTCGAGCGTTGACGAACTGAGTAAATGGGTCATCCTGCTGATGAACAAAGGCAGTTACAAAGATCAGCAGATAATATCTTCAGCAACTCTTGACCGGATAATGGAGCCACATACAATACTGGGAGCAAGTAAAAGTCAGAAAAAACATGGCATCAACTTCTACACTTATGGCCTTGGGTGGTTTATTTTCGATTACAACGGGCAGAAAATAGTAGAACACGATGGAGGAATGCCAGGCTACATAAGCAAAGTAACACTTGTTCCTGAACAGAAAGTATCAATTATCATCCTGAATAACGGTAATGACGGTTTTGTAAACAGCGCCCTGAGAGGTGACCTGATGGATATCCTTGTAAAAGGAAGAGAGTTCGACTGGATATCTGAATACCAAGAAATTAAAGAACGCTCAGATGCTTATGAAATGAAGATGAATAAAGAAAGGACCGAAAGCAGGATTCCCGGAACCAAACCTTCACTGCCGCTGGATGGTTATTCTGGCACCTTCAGGGATAAAAGTTACGGTGATGCAGAAGTTTCTTTAGAAGACGGAAAACTGAAACTGGTTTTTCTTCCGGCTGGTGATGTTTTTTCAGGGGAGATGGAGCACTGGCATCTTAACACGTTCAAGGTTGTATTTAAAGATGAATTTCTTACATTTGGTCTTGTTACATTCATTTTTGACTCTGCCGGCAAGGTTACTGGATTTAAGATTGACCTCCCAAGTGCTGATTTTCATTTCTGGAACCTGAACTTTGTTAAAGTAAAATGAAAAGACAGGAAGATTCTCTGTAGTTTTTTTCGGAGAATACTAATGATGTGTTGACTTTTTATAATAATTTGCAAATATGTACTAATAAATACAACATAAGAGTTCTTTGATTTTTTGATTTGAATTGATATGTTAACCCCGAAGAGCATAGGCGTAAACTTAAGCAAAGTTTAGAAAAACGGTAATAGGTAAAGTTCTCCCCTACTTTTTAAGGAGGGGTGGCCGGGACAACAAATTATCAGACTTCTACATAGTTCTCTTTCCCGGCCGGGGTGGTTGATTATAGAGGAATATCGTAAAAAGCAAAAAGATGAAAACAAGGATAAATATTTTGAGCGCTAAGGATTCACAGTTTTGATAGAATAATCAACCACCCCGGCCGCAAACTAACCTTGCAATAAATTAATCAGCATTGTACTGCGGCCACCCCTCCTTAAAAAGTAGGGGAGAGCTATATTTTCGTACTTAATCCTGATATTAGAATATATATGTCTTTATTAATCTACTATTTTAAACTTTTTCAGACTCCTTAAGTTAACGCCTATGCCACTTCGCGGCACGTTTTATATAGAAATCAAACACATCAGTTTTAATAGGAGAATTATAAAAAGGTAGTTAAATTTTAAAATATTATATTATGAAAAAGTTGTTCATCATTTCAATTTTACTGACATTACTTACCTCAGCTGGTTTTGGGCAGAGGAAAATTATCAATCTTCCGGATCTCCCCGGGTTCGTTACTCTGAAATGTGATTTCCATTCACATACGGTTTTCTCAGATGGAAATGTATGGCCAACAGTAAGAGTTGATGAGGCTTTACGCGACGGACTTGATGTTTTGGCCATTACTGATCACCTGGAATATACCCCAAAGAAAAACTTCATTCCTGTTGACCACAACGCTGCATGGAAGATCTGCGAACCATACGCAAAAGAGAGAAATCTGATTCTTGTTCATGGTACTGAAATAACCAGGAAAATGGCTCCGGGTCACTTTAACGCCCTATTTATTGAGGATGCAAACCTGATCGCAAAAGATTCTGTATGGGATAATTTTGAGGAGGCAATAAAACAGGGAGCTTTTCTTCTGTGGAATCACCCGGGATGGAAGTCCCAGGAACCAGACGGTATTCCAAAACTGTACGACATTCATAATAAAATGATCAAAAAAGGGTGGATCCATGGCATAGAATTTTTTAATGAAAGTGAGTACTATCCTCTTGTATTTACCTTCTGTGAACAAAATAACATAGCACTTATCGGTAACAGTGATGTTCATGGGATCATAAGTGAGATCTACACCGAACCTGAATATACCCACCGTCCAATGACTCTGGTTTTTGCCAAAGAGCGTAGTCATGACTCCCTAAAAGAAGCTATGTTTGCCGGTCGCACCATGGTCTATTTCCGCGACATCCTGGTTGCAAAAGAAGAGTATGCCTTACCATTTTTCGACCAGTGTATCACTGTCGGTAAACCATACCATCAGGATGATAAAAATATCTATTTTGAGGTCTCAAATAATTCAGACGTTCCTTTCTTCCTGGTAAATGGAACAGCAGGAGCTCCCTCTCAATTGACTCTTGGAGCCAATTCGGTAACACGCATTGCTATAAGTAAAAAAGTTACCTCTCCACTGTTATATGACGTCAGAAATGTTTTTACAGGAGAAAAAGCTGTTCTGAAGGTTGAGTTGAAATACTAGGAAAAAGAGGTTTAAGATTTTACTCTTCAACTTATTACTCTTCGTTTTACAACTTCTCTTTTGCAAGTTTTAAGATATCGTCCTCTTTAGTAACTGGTCTGATCCTGAACGAGTATTCATATCGTTTTTCACGGAGCCGGTACTGAGGATGAATAGTTGCGCCCCACGAATCGTCACCTCCTACTCCCATCTGTCCAAGGTCAACATTCAGGTTAACCAGGTCACGAGGTTTTAGGTCAACTGTATGTGTATTAGCACTTTTTGCATCCTTTCTGAATTGCGAAAGTTTCCCAGGTGATTCAAAGTCATCGTGGGTATAGTTAAGTGCAGAAAAGCATATCAGAGGATCTCCGCTCACGAGAATCCCTGTTCCATTGTCGTCAGTAAGTGACAGCCATCTGACGTCGGTCTTATAGCCATTTTCCTGCGGACGTATATACGGCACATACTGATCAGCAACAGTACTTTCATAAAGTCCGATATCAGCAGACGTTTTTCTGTCGATATAGTTTTCATGAGGTCCCCGCCCAAACCATTTCAGATTGGTAAAGTCTTCAGACAGCTGCATCTGCATCCCCATTCTGGGAATCTCAGGTACCTTATCTGCAACTTTTGAAAACTGATTCTTTACAATTACATCAGCTGATCCGAGAATTGTAAATGAGGATACATATCCGGCTATTTTCTTTCCATCATTATCAGGTATATCATAAAAAAAGGTGACAATGACTTTTCCCATACCTGGCTGGCTTATGCTTGCGTTGGTTATGACAGTTCGTTCTCCTGCCTTCTTCCAAACCCCCATCAGCTTATCCATCCCATAACCATAGTCGTTATCAGTAGGGGGTCTCCAGAGATCCGGTTCAGGACCTTTTTTCATCAGTTCTTTTCCTTTATAGCTGAATGATTCCATGCGTCCGCCTATCAGATCAAAAACGATCATCAAATCTGTTCCGCTGATTTCGAGTTTTGTATCAGTTGTTTTAGTCTGAAGCACCGCCAGATCATCAGGTTTGGCATATATCTGCTTGCCCTGCAGCGGTAACTTATACTGCACTGATGCATAAACATGTTCTTCAGGTACTGAATTCCATATATCGCTTCTGGAAACTCTCATGTTGAGGAAATACTCAGTAGCGGGGTCAGGTTCAATTTTCTTATACGGTATTAGCACAAGTGTATCAGTACCGGGGGCTATATCAGTTGCTGCCAGTTTACCAGCCTGAATGACAATACCATCAGATACAACATCCCATTCAATGTTAAACTCTGAGAGATTTGTAAAATCGTATTTGTTAGTAATTTTTATCAGGCCTGTATTCAGATCGACCGGCTCAAAACCGACATACTGATAGACTTTTCTGACCTCAGCCAAACCGGGTTTGCCTGTCCTGTCAGGCCATGTGAGTCCGTTGATGCAAAAATTTCCATCGCTGGGCATACCCTCTTCTCCATAATCACCACCATAAGTCCAGTATTTCTCACCATTTTCATCAGTCTCAAGTAAGCCCTGGTCGACCCAATCCCACACAAAGGCACCCTGCAGTTTAGGGTATTTCTCAATAATGTCCCAGTAATCCTGAAGGTTCCCTGTAGAATTACCCATAGCATGAGCATATTCACACATTATAAGAGGCCTGTCGTTCTTTTCATTTTTTGCATACGTTTCTATATCCTCAATTTTAGAATACATCGGGCACCATATATCTGAATGGCGTTCAGGAGCATTCGTTTGATGTTCTGCCCTCTCATACTGGACGGGCCGGCTATGATCCCTATCCTTAATCCATTTATATCCTTTTAAAAAATTATGCCCATCACCGGCTTCATTACCCATCGACCAAATAATAACTGACGGGTGGTTTTTATCTCTTTCAACCATTCGCTGCATACGGTCGAGATGAGCGGCTGCCCATTCAGGCTTATCAGCCAGGGTAATATCCTTATCATAACCGATTCCGTGGGACTCAACGTCAGCCTCATCAATAAGGTAAAGTCCATATTTATCACACATCTCGTACCACAGCTCCTGCTGAGGGTAGTGAGATGTACGAACAGCATTAATATTATTGCTCTTCATCATCCGGATATCCTTCATAATGATCGTCTCATCAACGACATGGCCATTTACATCGTCATGTTCATGAAGATTCGTGCCTTTAAGAAGGACAGCTACGCCATTTACCAGCAATTGAGAATTGATGATCTCAACCTTTCGAAAACCTACTTTTGAACCAACACTTTCAAGTAGTCTGCCATCGCTTGTTTTAAGACTTAACACAAGGGAATAGAGGTTTGGCTTTTCCGCCGACCATTTCTTAATATCAGGAAGATCCCATGAATATGTGACGTTCCCTGCACTATCAGATAACAGGGCCTCTTTTGTTTCAGAGAAAACTTTTCCGGTTCCATCATATAGCGATGCTTCAACAATCATTTTATCCTTATCGGCCAAATAACTCTGAAGCGCAACATCCAGACTGAGATGTCCATCATTATAATTGTTTTTAAGATCAGCAACTGCAAAAAAATCACGGATAAAAGTTTCCGGACGGGCATGAAGAAAGACCGATCGCTGTATACCGCTTAATCTCCAGAAGTCCTGATCCTCAAGGTAACTTCCGTCGCTCCAGCGGTAAACCTCCACTGATACAGTATTTTTTCCCTTCCTGAGATACCTGGAAATGTTAAATTCAGCAGGCATTTTGCTATCCTCGCTATACCCAACAAGTTGTTCATTTATCCACACATAAAAAGCTGAGCTGACTGCTCCGAACTGAATAAAAACCTCTTTTTCTCTCCATTCTGACGGTACTTTAAAATCTCTTTTATATGAACCTACAGGGTTCCAGTTATGATGAATATAGGGTGGGTTCTTCTTAAAAGGGTATCCTATATTTACATAGAAAGGGATATCAAATCCTTTTCTCTCCCAGTTTGAAGGAACTTCTATATCATCCCAGTCGCGGGTATCGTAGTCATTTTTAAAGAACCAGAATGGACGCTGATCCGGGGTCTTAACCCAATTAAATTTCCATGTTCCGTCAAGGGAAATATAGTCAGGAGAACTGGCTTTTACTGCCGCAAGTGCAGCTGTTTCATCAGGATAACTAATAAATGACGCATGAGGCAGCTCTCTGTTAAGATTGAACATTTCAGGGTTTTCCCAGTCACGGGGCTCCTTTTCAGTAAACGGAACTCCTTCATATTTACTGAGTTTCTTACATCCTGACATCATCAGGACAGCCATGAAAATATATACTGATATTCTCTTCATACAACACTTTTTAAGTGACATAGAGTTAATAAAATTAGAGTTAATACAATTCTCCTGAAGCAGAACAAAACAGGCAGAGATAGCCGATCAGCCAGAACTTTGTTTTTTCTCAACTGCTATGACGTCGGAAGGAAGATTAATATTTGTAAATGCATTTTTAGTCTCTTCAGAATCCTCCAGTTCCATACATGTTACCGACACCATCTTAAAAAAATCCCTTACTGCACAATTATTATCATTAATAAGGTAATTTTCAAGAGTGTTTAACACAGATGATTTGTAAATAGCATGAAGTGGTTCAATGGAGCCTTTTACACACGGCAGGAGAACATCGCAGGCACTAATTTCATACAGGTTGATCTGCTTCATTATTAACTTCCTGTCAAGCAGGGGCATGTCGCCGGCAAAAACAAACAGCGCTTCTGCCGAGGTTGCTCTGAGAGCAGCATGAATTCCTCCCAGCGGTCCCTTTTTCTTATATACATCACTTACAATCTTAAAGTTGGAAAATTCTTTAAATTCCTCTGGCGTATTTGTGACTATGATAATCTCTTCAAATAGATCACCAATTACTTCAACCATCCTCGAGAGAATTGAGCGACCCCCGATGATCATATTAGATTTTATTAAGCCATTAAGGCGTGTGTTGGCACCTCCAGCCAAAATGACCGCTGAAATGTTACTTGCCATTAAAAAAGTCCGGTGATATTTCCCTCCGAATCGATATCAATATTTTCTGCAGAGGGTATTGGCGGGAGGCCGGGCATTCTCATTATGGTACCTGCGATAGGAACAATAAAACCTGCACCCGAAGACAGTTCCACCTCTCTGATCTTAACGGTAAAGCCTTCCGGGCGACCTCTTTTCAGAGGGTCATCCGACAGTGATTTCTGGGTCTTTGCAATGCAAACAGCCATATCTTCAAGTCCAAGTTTTTCGATCTTATCAAGCTGCGATTTTGCTTTTAAGGCATACTCAACATGATCAGCACCATACATCTTCTTACAAATAATATCTATCTTTTTCTCAAACGACCAGGATAATTCATAAAGAGGTTTGAAACAGTTACTACAATCGTCAACTGCCTCAAGCACCATTCTGGCAAGTTCTACAGCTCCCTTTCCTCCTTCTGCCCATGAGCTGTTCAATGCTACTTTTACCTGTTTCTTTCTGCAGTGAGTCATCAGGAGGTCTATCTCACCATTTGTATCTGAATCAAACTTATTCACCCCGACAATAGGGTTAAATCCAAACAGTTTCATATTCTCAATATGCTTATCGAGATTGTCGAAACCCTTATTAAGAGCATCAAGGTCTTCGTGCTGAAGGTTTGACAATTTGGCCCCACCGTGATATTTCAGAGCCCTGATTGTTGCAACAATAACAACAGCATTTGTTTTAAGATCGCCAAACTGGGACTTTATGTCAAAGAATTTTTCGGCACCCAGCTCACTTGCGAAACCGGCTTCAGTAACAACAATATCACTAAAGGAGAGACCCATTTTAGTTGCAATTATGGAATTTGTACCCTGGGCTATATTGGCAAAAGGGCCACCATGTATTATTGCAGGTGTACCCTCGAGTGTCTGAACAAGATTAGGTTTTATAGCTTCGCGAAGAAGGGCCGCCATTGCGCCATTGGCTTTAAGATCCCTGGCAAAGACAGGTTTGTCGGAATATGTATATCCTACAAAAATATTACCGAGCCGTCTCTTGAGGTCGGCAAGGTCTTTTGCAACGCATAAGGTAGCCATCACCTCTGAAGCAGCAGTGATATTGAATCCAGACTGCCTCGGGACGCCCTCAGTTGTTCCTCCCAGTCCAATAACTATATCCCTCAGAGATCTCTCATTCATGTCCATCACTCTTTTCCAGGCTATTGTCCTGGGATCTATTCCCAGGTTGCCCTCCTTTAACTGGATGTTATTATCAATAAGTGCTGACAGAAGATTATGAGCCTTTTCTACAGCAGAAATATCTCCTGTAAAATGCAGGTTGATATCTTCCATTGGTATGACCTGGGAATACCCTCCGCCGGCAGCGCCACCTTTAATACCAAACACCGGGCCAAGAGATGGTTCCCGTAAAACGACAGTTGTTTTCCTGCCAATGATGTTCAGGGCCTGAGCCAGACCAATGCTTGTTGTGGTTTTTCCTTCGCCGGCAGGAGTAGGTGTAATTGCTGTAACCAGTATAAGCCTGGATTTCTTTACACGTTCTTCATTAATGAGCCTGACAGGGATCTTGGCCTTATACTTACCATACAGCTCAATTTCGTCCCTGGATATACCTAACATATCTGCTATTTCACCTATTGGTTTAATCTTCGCTGCCTGTGCAATTTCGATGTCGTGTTTCATGCCTGAGGTATTTGGTTCAACTTACTGCGAAACTAATGATAATGTTGAAGATATAACAAAATATGATAATTATTACCAGGATATGGTTTTTACATGAGACAGGGCTGACGCATCAAGTTTTATGCGCCATTCAACCGGGAAATAGTTATTAAACCTGTTACCAATATTATTTATGAATCCCAGACTAACTCCTTCATAAATCAATAAATTCCAACCTTTTTTTGCCTCACCTATCTGAAAGATATCACGACGCATAAATGCTATGGCTTCAGGCAGGTCTACTTTTAATTGAGGAAAAACATCTCTTTTTAATCGGCCCGAAAGAGCAAGATCATGCGAGGGCAGGTAGTTGGTCTGCTTCACAGTAAAAAGCTTTGTGCCCGTCTTAACGATTTTTAAATTCTGAAATAGGCGTATATAATCATCCATCCCGCAGGGAACTGCATGTATCTCATCTCTCCATTTTAAAAGTCTTTCTTTATCAAAATCACTATAGTTCAAAGCGACGTCAACCTCAGATCTGGATGGATTAAGATCATTATTACGCTGAATCCTGATTTTTTTGCTCTCCTGCCTGCCAGTTTTTCTGATTACTGAAAGGAAAAATCCCTCACCTCTTACTTTATCGGGATAAAATCCATAACCATAAATTCCTTCAAAGTCAATTTCCGTTACCCCAGGGCACTTTTCAATACCCAGTCTTAAGCATACTGCCTCATGCTGACCAATAAGCCATTTAATATTCTCTTCATTCTCACCAGGATTAAATGTACATGTGCTGTATATGAGTATCCCATCCTCCTTTAAAGAGGGCCAGATATCCATCAGTATCCTTTTTTGCCTCTCGGAACAGTGAGCACTGTTCTCTGCTGACCATTCGCTGACTGCAACCTGATCTCTGAACATCCCTTCTCCTGAGCAAGGCGCATCAACCAGAATAATATCAAAAAATCCCGGCAAGCGTCCAAAGAGAGCAGGATCGTTTTGGGTAACAACAGTATTTCCGGCACCCCACTTTGTAACTGTCTCTGCCAGAATAGCAGCCCTGGATCTTATTACTTCATTAGAAACCAACAGGTTATCGGGACCAATAATCTGTGACAAATGCGTACTCTTACCACCCGGAGCGCCACACAGATCAAGAACATGGATATCTTTCAACGATCCGGCCACCTGCCTTATAGCTTCTTCGAGAAACATACCTGAAGCCTCCTGTGGGTAATAGCAACCCGAATGAAACAGAGGATCCATGGTATATGACGGCCTGGTTTCAAGATAGTAACCTGTTCGACACCATGGAACAGGATCGCCATTAAGAGGTATCTTATTCCATTTTAGCGGATTGATCCTGATACTTACAGGAGAAGGCGTGTTAAAAGAAGCCTGAAGAGACTCATTATCAATATATTTCTGACCTGATATTCTTTGTATGAAATCTTCCGGCAGCATTCTTAAATTTCTAAATAAACCAAGCACTTAATCATTACAGGATAATTAATAATTCCTATTTATTCTGATTCCTGTTAAATCTTTTCCATATATAGTATACCGGGATACCCAATAATACTATACCTAATCCCGGAAAAGTATAATCAGGTTTATACATCAGGAGAATTATCATGATTGCAACGGTAGTCAGTATGTAGATTGCAGGTATTACAGGGTAACCAAATGCCTTGTATGGTCTGGGTATATCAGGCCTTTTTTTCCTGAGAATAAATATTGCCAGGATAGTAAGCGCAAAGAAGAGCAATACTGCAAATATTACATAATCAAGAAGATTACCATATGTCCCCGACAATGTAAGAAGAATGGCCCACACACCCTGAACCACTAAGGCAAATGCAGGGACTCCCTTATTATTCAGTCCGCTCACTTTTTTGAAGAACAGTCCGTCTTTGGCCATCGCATAATAAACTCTTGGGCCGGCAAGGATCATTATCTGGTTACAGCCAAAAGTGCTTATCATAATAAATACCGCCATAATGACTGCAGCATAATCACCGAAGACAACACTCATTGCGGATGTTGCCACCCTGTCGTCTGTAGCATACTGAATGCCCCTGCTTAGCACATCTGCGCCATCGGGGGAACCTGCCAGTGGAAGTACCTTTATATAAACAAAGTTCGTGATGAGATATATAACCGAAACAATCATTGTACCAAATAAAAGACTTAACGGAACATTTCGTTTGGGATTAATAACCTCTCCTGAAATATATGTGACATTATACCAGGCATCAGATGCAAATAATGATCCGACAAGTGAAGTGCCTATTGCAGCAATCAGGGCAAATCCGATTAATGGAAATACCTGGTTATCCACGCCAACCTGGCTGGCTTTCCAGAATACTTCCTTATTTATTTCAAATGAGTTATTATTTTTAGTAGCTAAAAAGCCTATTGCAATAAACCCAAAGAGTGCAAATCAGGGCAATTGCGATTACCATTGTGCTGTTAATTTTCAATGGGCCAATTTGCAGTAGAATATTCTGCTCAGATATCCATGGAAACAGGACACCGCTGAATTTGGCAAAAGCTACAGCAACTGCAGCAATTGACCCGCACTGAATAACCAGAAAAGTAGTCCAGCCAAACAGAAATCCAATTAGTGGATGATAGGCCTCCCGAAGATAAACATACTGCCCTCCTACCTTGGGCATCATCGATGCCAGTTCACCATAACTCAGTGCTCCGATCACTGTTATTATTCCTGTTATCAGCCAGACCACCATGAGCCAACCGGGCGATCCGACAGTTCTTGCAATATCTGCACTAACAATGAAAATGCCAGAACCAATCATAGCTCCGGCAACCATTGAAATGCCATCGAATAAATTCACACGCTCCTGAAGCAAATGGTTTTCTTCCTGCATTACCTATAAATATATGTCAAAAATAATTATTTGGATGAGACTCTGTATGAAAAACATAAGTTTGGTGTAAAATAGTTGTTTTTATCTTAGAATAAAGAGCAATTTGTATTTCAACTGAGGTGCAAATTATTTGTACGAAAACCCGGTCGAAGGATCTCCCTCTCCCATTCTTGCACTTTGATTTAATTCAATTATTCTTCTTTCCGCTACTCATTTCATGAAAAAAAATTGTCAATAACACTTAATTTCTTACTTTAGACCTTAGGATTTACCACCAATTAAGGTTGAAAAGAAGAAATCCCAGGAATATCAGGAAAAAAGCACAGCAGACTATGGAAAACAGCAGACGTAGCTTTATAAAAAAAGTATCAGCGGGTGCAGGATTATTGACAATAGCGGGAGCCCCTGAAATATTATCAGGGATAATGCCAGGATCTGATAAAGATTATGCTCCGGCGGCGATATCAGCTAATAGTAAACCACTGGCTATTGCGATGTGGGATTACAGTTGGATACTCAGGCACCACAGGTATGGCGAATTTGAAAACTGGGATAATGTGCTTGAAGGACTTGCAGAGAGAGGATATAACGCAATAAGGATCGATGCAATGCCGCAATTTGTGGCGTCAGATACTTCGGGTATAATCGGGGAGGAATTCCGAAGTGTAAAGGAAGGATGGAAACCCTCATTATGGGGTAATGATTATACCATGAGCTTCCGGCCCCGTGAAGCCCTGCTTGAATTTTTACCCAAATGTGAGAAATATGGCATTAAAGTGGGTCTGGCAACATGGTTTATGCGCCATGGCACCTCACGAAAAAATATTTTTACCGAAGAGGGAGGTCTGTTAAGGGCCTGGGATGAAACTCTTTCCTTTCTGCAAAAGCACGACTTACTTAAGAATGTAATTTATGTTGATCTTCTTAACGAGTACCCCAACTGGCATGGATACGACTGGTTTAAGGACAAAATGAATAAGCTGGCTGATCTGAAACAATTTAAACTCGATAACCCTGATGCCAACCTGCCCGATCCTCACGATATGGAAAAAACAGGAAACCCACTTCAAAAGGATTTTTATAACAGCTTTATCAGTTCTTTAATTAAGAGCCTGAAAGCAAAATTTCCTGATCTAGGTTTCTTTGCCTCTCTCGATTCGGGTATGGCCATTGACAGAATTGATATGTCACAATTCTATGCTCTTGACTATCACATCTGGTTTGCACACACCGGAAAAATCCCCGGTCTTGATAAAGTCAGCTCACGCGATCAGACACTGGACTACAGAAAGGTATATTCGGAGCTTAATGAATACTGGAAAGAAAATAAAGAGTCACTTATAAATTGGATGGATGAGAGATTATCAGATATTTCCTCTAAGGCAAGCGAACATAATATAATGTGCGGCAATACTGAAGGATGGGGGCCCATTTTCTGGCTCGACCACCCTGAACTGGATTGGAAGTGGGTGAAAGAAAGCGCTGAAATATGTATTGACCTGGCCCGCAAACATGATAATTATAAATTCATATGCTCATCAAATTTCACACATCCGCAGTTTAAAGGAATGTGGGAAGATGTGAAATGGCATAGGTCAGTTACCTCAAAAATTAAGTCATAAAATCATGGGAAAAGAGTTCATCTTGCTACATGTTATCCTGATTATCATATCAATATCCTGCCGTCAGGAATATTCTCAGGTCTATATATCGGGAGATGAAGGACATAAGAGTTACAGAATACCAGCTGTCATCTCTTTACCCGATGGGACCATTCTTGCTTTTGCTGAGGGAAGGGTTAAAGGGAGTGATGATTTCGGAGATATCAATATTGTAATGAAGCGCAGTTTTGATAATGGTAAGACATGGAGTCCAATATCCACTCTTGTTGATTACAGCACCCTGCAGGCTGGAAATCCGGCTCCGGTTGTTGACCTGTACGATCCTTTATATCCGGACGGAAGAATCTTTCTTTTTTACAACACCGGAAATAACCAGGAAGGTGAAGTAAGGAAAGGAAACGGACACCGGGAGGTCTGGTATAAGACATCTGCTGACGGAGGTGAAACGTGGTCAGCGGAAATAAATATTACATCTCAGGTTCACAGGCCATTTAAGCCGGAAGTTAATCCGGAATATAACTTCAGCGACGACTGGAGGTTATATGCCAATACCCCTGGTCATGCAATGCAATTCAGTAAAGGCTCATACAAAGGAAGAATAGTGGTTGCCGCTAATCATTCTGCCGGAACACCAATAGAGAACTGGGAAGATAACACGGCGCATCTGTTTTACTCTGATGACCACGGAGCTACTTTCAGACTCGGAATGAATATACAGATGCCCGGGAGCAATGAAGCCACTGCAGCAGAAATATCAGAAGACAGGCTTGTTCTCAATGCAAGAAATCAAAAAGGAAACATAAAGGCCAGGATAGTTGCAATAAGCAACGATGGAGGAGAAAGCTGCGACACTGTATTTTTCGACAAAAACCTTCCGGATCCTGTATGCCAGGGAAGCATCTTAAACATCGGAGAAAAGGGGGAGAAAAGCCTCCTTGCTTTCTGCAATCCTGCGGATACTATCAACAGGAACAATCTTACACTGAGAATAAGTTACAATGATGGGGAATCATGGCCGGTTTCAATTCCTGTCGACAAGTCGGATGACAATAATAAAAAAAAGAATTTTACGGCTTATTCAGATATTGTGCAAATAGGACCTGCAAAGATAGGTGTGCTTTATGAAAGAGATGATTATTCGGAAATAGTTTTTAAAATAATAGAATTGGAATAAGATCATTAAAAAATCCATACAAAAGACAAGAGTACTCAAATTGATTCCCCCTTTGAAAGCATAGCAGTTAATTTAAGGAGTCTGAGGAAGGAATTACATGGTAAGGAGGGGTGGCCGGACCACTTTTAAATTATGATACAAATGCTGATACCGGCCGGGGTGGTTGATTTCCTCATCTGAAGTGGACTTGTTCCAAAGTGATGATCTGAAGAATTTAAGACTTTTCCTGTTAAAGATGTTTGTGTTATTTATACCAATAAATGTTAGATGAAATCAATGAATCAACCACCCCGATCGGGAAATATAATACGGTAAATATATGATAATCAATTTCCCGACCACCCCTCCTTTAAAAGGAGGGGAAACTTCTTCTATTCTTTCCTGCAACAAAACTATGCTTAAGTTGACGGCAAGGGCAAAGGGATGTTAAAGACAAAAAGTAACTAAACCAGTAAAATCTTCTTTAAAATTTTATCAACTTAATTAATCGAACCATGAAAGTTAATTTAAAAAATCACATTATCTTAATTACCTGTCTCCTAACTACTCAGTTATCAGGACAGATCAGATTACCTGCCATTATAGGTGATAATATGGTCCTGCAGCAAAAAAGTGAAGCTGTGATCTGGGGTTGGGGAGATCCGGGATCAGAAATAAAAATATCGGGAAGCTGGAACAGCGATACTGTAACAGCTAAGGTATCCAGCCATTCATCGTGGAGTGTTAAGCTAAAGACACCTGTCGCCGGAGGGCCTTACACCCTGACGATAAAAGGAGACGATGTCCTGGTATTGAAGAATGTTATGATAGGTGAGGTTTGGATCTGCTCAGGCCAGTCAAACATGGAATGGAGCCCCGACCATAACCTTATGAATGCCCAGGAAGAGATAAGAAATGCTAACTATCCTGATATCAGGCTTTTTCATGTCAAAAAAATTGCCAGTGAGACAGTACAGGAGAACTGTTTTGGAGAATGGAAAGAGTGTTCTCCTTCAACAGTACACTCCTTCAGCTCTATTGGATATTTCTTCAGCAGGCACCTTCATAATAATCTGAACATCCCTATCGGAATCATTGAGGCTGCCTGGGGAGGCACACCTGCTGAGGTCTGGCTAAGATCAGAACTTGTGGAATCTGACACTTTATTCATGCGATGTGCCGGACAACTGTTGCCTTATGACTGGTGGCCATCAAAGCCGGGAGTAGCCTACAATGCAATGATTGCCCCTCTTATACCATTCTCCATCTCAGGTGCTATCTGGTACCAGGGAGAAAGCAATGCAAACAGCCCGGATAGCTATCGAAAACTCTTCGAAACGCTTATTCTTAGCTGGCGTAAGGACTTTGGAAAAGAATTTCCCTTCTATTATGTACAGATTGCCCCATTTGCATATTCTCCGGAGACTCAGGCACCCGTTATCAGGGAAATGCAGCATCAGACAATGGAAGTGCCAAAAACAGGCATGGTTGTAGTGTCTGACCTGGTTGATAACATAAAAGACATTCATCCTGCCAACAAACAGGATGTAGGTAAAAGGCTGGCTAACTGGGCGCTGGCCGACACATACGGAGTAACAGGCATCACCTTCAGACATCCCGCATATAAATCGATGAATATTGAAAAATCCAGGGTCAGGATACACTTTGAAAATGCCGATAACGGACTAAAGATGAACGGCAAGGAACTCACCTGTTTTACCATAGCCGGAGAAGACAAGATATTTCGACCCGCCATGGCAAAGATTGAAGGCAACAGCGTTGTGGTATGGGCAAAAGGCCTGAAAGAACCTGCTGCGGTGAGGTTCTCTTTCTCAAATGATGATATAGGTAATATCTTCAGCAGAGAGGGCCTTCCGGTTGCACCTTTCCGCACCGACAAATGGGAATATCAGGTAGCCGGTCCTGCTACTCAATAACTATTTCATCGATATGCATTCGCGCCAGCTGACCTCCCCCGGGATGTGATTCAGGTGTCTTGCCTATTGTGTGTGCAACAACTCTTACGTAGCGGGCTTCCACGGGTTTGAAATCAACAATGAAGTCACGCTGAAAAGAATCCCACTGGTCTATAGGCATAGTATTCTGGACTGTCCCTGCAGGCTCAAAATTTTTACCATCGGTGGATATGAAAAAATCAACCTTTGACGGAAATATGCTCAGCCAGAGGGCACGCTGGTAAAATGCACATTCGATATGCCTTACCTTTTGTGTTTTTCCCAGGTCGATAACAGCATCGAGGTTTTTGCCAGGAAATGAGAGCCAGTTGTATTCCGGATCGTGGCTGCCTCTTATGCCATCAACAAGTATTTTCTCTGCTCTGCCCGGAACAAGAATCGTATCAGGGCTCAGCAGGTGAATCTCCCTGCCATATGCCAGGTGCTCGTTCCTTCCCATGTAAAAAAGCCTGTACATAGCAGATCTGTATGCTTCCGGCGTTGTGCCCCACTCTTTGATCTGGGTTACTCCGGTACGAATACAGAGATCCACAAATGGATCAACCATATTGCGTATCTCAGGCCTTACTATCCACTTGTCATCACGGGTAATGAAGACTCCGTTATCCCCTGAGAAATTTTTCTTTGCCTGTTCCATAATAGCAAAGTCGAGAGGCATACGGGCTGTCTTTACCCTCTCCAATAGTTCCGGATCATCTTTAACTGAAAATTCTGCCTGATCAAAAAGAAGTCTGTAACGATCTATCAGTAGTGGAGTCAGATAACTTTCAGATGCCTTATTGGGGGAATCAAAAATACCCAGACTTCTTCCTGATTTTATTAATGCTTCGCGCATCTCATCGATATACGTCCTTACCGGAGTGGCTGCAGCACCATAATATCCTTTTAAAAAATCATTCATAATTGTATCCGAATTGGCTGCAGGGTTCCATAAGAGTTTGGCAATCATATAACTTCTGAGTTCTGCAAACTCCCCTCCACCGTCGCGGTTGCCCTGTTCAAACATTGCTGTAACACCATTGTCAGCAAAGAACTTAATGTTGGGTTTTAGTACATGAAGATTTGGAAATGGGCTTACCAGGTTGGAAAACTGAATAACATAATCCCACACTATTATATCGTTTGCAATTTTGCCCCAGGCTTCCACATCTCTTACGAGGCTTTTGCTAACCGAGTCGCCAGCTTCTGCTATGGGCCTGTCGCGCTTAGCCTCTATGCTGCAAAGCATTATGTTCACATTTTTGCCGGGTTTGATATAAGCTGGAGCCTTCCGTGAATACTCATAGGCGAGAGTAGATATCATCAGATCAGGAAACTGCTCAGCCACCTTATTTACAAAGGTAATGATTGACCCTGAAGGAGATCCCTCTCTTTCATCAATGGCCCGGCAATTGTCGCACAAGCAATATTGTCTGTTATCATTCTGACTAACAGACCAATACTTTGCTTCTGGATTAGAAGCAATCTGCTTACGAAGGTTCTGAATTGTGATCTTCAATACATCAGGATTAGTCAGGCAGAGCTGGGTGGCAATACGCTTCCCATCACGCAGAGCATAATATTCCGGGTGGGATTCAAAATAGACTTCAGGTGGTACAAGTGAGTTAAAAGTATGAACCCATGAGCCCCATGCCGGACGCCCGCCAACTGAATCATGATCGAGCCTGTGCCAGTCTGAATATTCATTGTTCCATGTTACATTATAATGAATATCCCTGAAGGTAATAACGGGTATTTCCTTTATATCAAGCCCGCCGATTGAAATTAGTTCCTTCTCCGGGATTATCTTAACCTGCGGACTGTACATCCTGCATCCCAGGATTCTTTCAAGAAATTCATATACACCGTACAAAGTTCCCTTGTATGACCCCCCGGCAATTATCAGCCTCATGCTGTCGGTTTTAATGATAAATCCATCTGACTTTAGCTCATTGAAATCGATCTCAACTCCCAGTTCTCCAAGCCTGTCATTCTGCCCCAGGAGAATCTCATACGGACTCCGGGATCTATCCGCTGAAATTACCGGAAGCGCTGCTCCCGATATCTGCAGAAGGTTGTCCTGCAGTACAATAGCAGCTTTCTGCTCCTGCTGAGTAGGAAATGATGGAATAACAATACAATATCTGCTGAATCCCTTGTCAGCAAGAACAAGATCGTGCTTTACCACAGCAACAGCCTTATCTTTGTGACTCTTCTTCTGTCCGGACAATGGCTGAACCGAAAATATAATACCCTGAATTATCAGTAATATGCACAATAAAAAAGACGAAATCTCTGATTTTATAACCGGTATTCTCATAAGAATGGCATTAAAAAATTTGCAACTATGATTTTAATTAAGATATTTTATGAATAAAGAGGTTCAATAAATATACAAATTCTTTTGCTACTGGGCTGTCAGGATTAATAAAATATGACTATCAGGAATCATAAATCAATGTCGTTTACTATAATCTTAAATTATACTCATTTAAAGGGTAAGTGCTTTTCTGCCGGCAGGAAAGTAAAAACCGTGACCAACAACTTAGCTTCTTCATTGTCAGTGTTAGCAGATGCACTATATATTATTCAAGGCCGAGGATTACCATTATATTCTCTTTTACTTTTACTAGTTTTCAGGAGATCAGGTTTCTACGGCGGTAAAACTATTTCCACCCGGGCCAGGAATAAACGGTAGCATAATTTGATTCATTGTAAAGAGGCTGACGCTCCGGATTATATACCTTAATGCCTTTGAAAGGTTTGTCTTGTGTATAAATCCATATTGATTCAATATCCCAAACTATAAGTTCATCCCTCGGATCGCCGGTAAGGTCATGTGCGATCCATGCCAGATCGGGATGACCGTCATCAGGGAACATCACCACTCTTCTGCCCCATCCGTCAATCAAGCCACCTTCGGAATGATTGGGTGTAAGGAAGATAAACTCTGTACCATCACCTCTCCAGTTAACAGGCTGTACCGGTGATCCTGAATGAATTAATTCGAAGTTTGTTATCTCGTCTCCGGCACTGTTGTAAAGGGTTATCATTCCCGGCTCTCCCCAGAAGTTTATATTGCATAACTCAAGACCGGGAATATCAGGGCGGAACTGACCGACACTAGGTGTTTGTGCATGACCGACACGGTTTTGTTTCACTATTTTACCTTTATCATCTACCAGCAAAACCCCGTCATCACTTCCTGAAATGAATACCATGTCTGGTTTTCCTGAAAGAGTGAGATCGCCAACACAAATACCATCAGCATGTTCACCCATCAATGAATCAAGTGACCAGAGAATTTTCCCGGAAGGATCAAATTTGGTATAACCTATGTAAACCTCGTCCTTTCCATCATTATCACCGTCGCGAAAAAACGGGAAATGACCAAGGTTTGCAGACGCAGTCCAAAGGAGGCGAAAATCGTTTGTGTAAGCCCATAACCGGGTATGCCTGTCTTTTATGATAACATCCATAGGCTTGCCTGTTCCCCGCAGGTCGGCAAATGAGAAGCAATCAACACTCAGGTATGGAAGCAGATCCCTGCGATAGTAATGTTTGTATTCCTGCCATGAAGTTTCACCGGGCAAAATGGCTGAAGATGGTGAAGGGTACCTTGCTTTCTCTTTCCCTGTCTTTCCTTCAAGCACTTTTATCCACTCTCCCTGAGCCACTATCACTTCCGTACTCCCATCTCCGTCAAGATCGTGAATCTGTGCTGCTACATCATAGGAGACCCAGGCATTTTCAGGATCAGGCTTCCCGTATTGCCATAATAACTCTCCATCCTGATTGATAGCAGTGAGGCAGGTGATCTGATTATAGTTACTGCCGAATATTGGCATGTTCTGGATAATCAGAAAGTCAGTCCTGCTATCGCCGTCCAGGTCTCCCAGCCTCATTGCCCGTGCTGCACCGAATCCTTTGGTACTGAGCTTCTTCCAGACAACAGGTTTAGGATTATCTGAACGCAAGGTCTGAAGCTCTTTTTCATTGGAAGCCTTTACTGACAGGTATTCATCAAGCGCTATTTTTGTCGTAGTTACATGTACCTCATTAAAAGCAACGGGAGAGGTTGCAAACAGACCAATTTTGCCACCTTTATAGCGGCTATCGTCAATATTGAAAATTGGTTTACCATCAATAATGCATCGTATCTTTGATCCGCTAGTTTCAACTCTTAATACATATGATTTCGTCGGATCAGTATGAAATATTCCTGAAGCAAGCTCATGCCATCCATCCTCCCGGAATCCTTTCTCACCATCTCGGTAACGCAAGGTCACTTTGTCATCTTTATCCAACCCGAAAAGATAATAGTGGCGCCCGTCACTGTACCGGAAAATTATTCCGTTAAGATCACTGCGGTCCAGTGGTGTAAGGCTGACTTCAAGAGTATAATCTTTCCAGAGTTTGTCACCGTAACAGACTATGGGATATATAAATCCACTGGTCCACACTGATTTATTGTAACCTAGATACCGAAGAGAATGTTTTCCATCAGAATCAAATACATGCCACTCCTCAGGTCCCCTGTTATTGACTATATCCCAGCCATCGGTAAATTGACGTGGAATATAGTGATATTCAGGGAATCCCTGTGCAGCAAAATCTCCGAATTTACCTGCCTTTAGTTTTGAAAAATCACAAAATGCCAGTTCTGAATCGGACTGTGGAATTGTGAGAATAGTAAGCAACAAAATAAAAGAGCTCCATGTAATCATATGAATATGAATTAGATTCCAAACACCCATGACGGCACTTCCATTCGTGCGCCTTTTGTAGGATCAACTATCTGGTTTATTTTCAGCTTGCCGGTTAAACCTACAAGCAAGCGAGCTTCCTCATTGCTCCTTCCAGTCTTTTTCTGAAGAAGCTTAATCATGTCATCGGTAGCCTGCCATGCGGCATTTTCAAGATCCTTATCAGCTCCAAGTGTAAATAATGAATCACTTCTGATAATGACAGGACGTTCGGACAGTGATTCCGGCAACTTACGGAAACGTATAATTGCTTCCGCATCGGTCTCTAGTCCCTGGCCTGTTATCTCTCCGTCACCCTGAAGTGCATGTGCATCACCCATACCAACCAGAGCTCCATTTACTCTTGTGCTGAAGATAATTGTACTACCTGAACGAACTTCCCTGCAATCCATATTACCCCCGGTCTCTCCAGGGGCATGTGTATCGACGGTTCCTTCCGAAGGAGCGACGCCAATACATCCAAGCATCGGATCAAGAGGCAGTTTAAGTGACCCGGGAAATTGTGCATAACCATCTTTCAGTTCAAAGATCATTCCACTGCAATAACCCCATTCACCTGTCTTTATATCAAGAATATCAATAGCAAGAGCATCCCCTGGTTCAATCCCATCAACAAATATCGGCCCGGTCTGAGGATTTATAATACTATCCGGTCCCGACTTTGTAAACTCACCTTCTCTTGTAACAAGTCCGGGCATACCGTGAGACATTTCTACAATGACCACCTCACCTAGACTGACATGGTAAGCAGGTTCCATTTTCGGTTCCCAGATTGTAAACTGCCTGTCTTTCTTGAGTCTCCTGATTCCGGTAGTCTGAAGTGCCTGCAGCCAGTTGCCGGAAAAACCTGCAGCAACCGCCGGAGTTAACAATACTGTCTTTAAGAAACTGCTCCTATCCATCTTTTAGTAAAATTAGTTACATGCAATTTAACTTATTAGAACTACAAATCAAAATCTACTAATAGAATAGGGGCACCTCTAAAAACCCCATTTTTATGAATAATTCAAACTAAAAAATATTAAATTTGCTTTAAGCCTTCACACACCAGAAGAACAAAGAATCACTTTCTAAGAAATTTACCAGGTATTATGATTTAATATTCTTATTTATACAACTATGAAAAACAAAATTAAAAGACTGTCCTTACTGACAATTACATTAATTGTTCTTTCCTTAATGGCCCTTGCGCAACCTGCCACTTCACTTGTAAAGGTAATTGTAGCGCCCGATCACTCTGACTGGACCTATAAGATAAACGAAACGGCAAAATTTTCTGTCCAGGTTCTGCAATATGGCAATCTTTTGGAAAATGTCACTATCGATTATGAAAAGGGGCCTGAGATGATTCCAAATGAAAAAAAGGAGGGTGTCGTTCTTAAGACTG
>JFJP01031724.1_pt1 | contig 28320 bp, 31 predicted proteins | sample 431651 | NCBI WGS metagenome assembly JFJP01 (sample SAMN02602958, study PRJNA72255) | Microbial mat metagenome, whole genome shotgun sequencing project. | biome: fresh water; feature: sink hole; material: water; isolation source: purple microbial (photo- and chemosynthetic) mats found in... | reverse complement strand
AATCTTCCAAATCCTCAGGTAAAAAATCTTTAGCTTTTTCAAAAATAAAGGTTGCCAATTTTTCATCATCAAATATTATACGATCATTATTTCTAATTTCTTTCCGAATTTGAGAGCCTTCACGAGTAATTATTTCGGCTTCTTCATAACCAATTGTTTCACTCATTTGGATGTAATCAATACATTCTTCAGGTGAAAGAAAATTCTCAATCGTAAATATCCCCGTGCCATAACCTGTTTTTTTCATTTTTACTCCTCAAACTCAACATCCTGATAAACATCCGTCACCGTCAAATTTAAACGGAATGCTCTGCCAACCACTCTCGCAAAGCATTATTAAGTTGCATTTGCCAATTCGTTCCCATTGCCTGAAAAGCTTGCAACACATCAACACTTAAATTCATTGTCACCGATGTTTCTCGTGCCTCTACTTTTCCACTTAATAATGATTGCAACGATTTAGGCAATTCACTAAAGGGTATCACATTTTTAAAATCCTCATCTGTCCATTCTGGATTTTCAGCATCCATTAATTCTGGATTAAGTTTCATAAGATTTCACCCGTCAATGGTAAACTGAGCTGTTTCAAAATTAAACTCTGCTACTTGCTCAAAATTCAATCCACGTTCTGCAATATTTTTGGCATTTTTAACAAGGTCAAATTCTATTTTCATATTTCTGCATAAATAATCTGCTTTAACGCTTTCATCATTTTGAAAATGGTAAAAATATCATCATTATCGGCAATAAAAGTTCGACTAATACAATAGTCATTGCCATTTAAAACCATAAAGTTCCAAACTAAACCCACGACAAACAAACCATAAATCGGACATTTATTCTGATTTTGTTCTCGTGCGACCAACATTGCCGCTAAGACTTGCCCATCCGGTGAACCCTGATTTTCAACACTGCGTTTATATTCATGCAAACAAAAATACGGCGTATGAGGTTCACGAATCCCTGTCGCAATCATGCCATCCACAATACCAGACACTTCATAATCGCCAATAATGCCAGACAATGAACGCTCTAAAAAATAACCGATTTTTTCATCATCAATATCAGTTAGCATAATCAGAGGACTAATAAACTTATTCTCTAATTCCACTTCATTCCAAGAACGCCCACCACGTTTTAACGATTTTTGTAGCTGTAGTAATAATCCCTTTTCTATATCATTTATCTGAACTGAGTTATTTTCCCATTGTTGCAATAAATCAGATTCCCATAGTTGAGATAATCCAAAAGATTCTTCTAATTGCGTTAAAGTCCATTCTTTAAAGGTCACCAGTTTCATTTTGACTCCTTAAAAATCAACATCCAGATAAACATCAGCCACCGTTTAAGCCGCTTTCACCTCATAACACAATAACTGCTGCTCGGCTAACTTTCGATGAATATTCCCAGGACTTAACTCCAAACCATTGCGCCAACCCAACGCCCCCAATTCCAAAAAAAACTGCTTAAAATAAAACTCATCTTTTAAAGGCAAAGTCAATTCTGTTTTTTTATCAATCAACGGCTGCAAATCATAATCACCGTAAGAATTATCTGAAAAACACACCCGTAAAACCCGTTTCTGTAAATACTCTGCTTGAATAATTTTAATCATTATCTGCTCCTGAAATACGATTTAATGATTTTAAAGCCACCGCTAAATCCCAATTTATTAGCAACTCCTCTTGATGCTCTTTTGCCCATTCACGAACCAATCTAACCGCTTTATTAGGCAACTTTCCTGCTAAAATATCACCCGTTTCAATCGCCATTAAAGCTTGATGACCTTGATATTCCACATGAAAATGCGGCGGGTTATGGTCATCTTGATACATCCGAATATAAATACCAAAAAAATAAGAAATAACTGGCATTTTTTACCTTGCTAGCTGTACATAAATAATCTTCTTTAATTTTTAAAACTCAACATCCTGATAAACATCAGCCACCGTTAAAGCCAACCCTACTGACTCCAACTGAAAACTATGTCCCTCGCCTAATAATTCTACATCCCAACCATTGCGGCGACGATAAATCTCCACCCGCAAACAATCTTGTGCCACCAACACATATTCTTCTAAGCTGGCTAATTTGCGATAAAAGTAAAACTTTTCTACTTTATCTACGCGCTTTGTCTCACTTGAAAATACCTCAACCACCAATTTTGGTTCGGTAGTATGATAATAATGCCCGTGCCGTTCGCAACTGACCTGCACATCGGGATAATAAAAAATATCATCCGTTGCAGTTAAAATGCCGACTTTCATATCGGAATTAAATACTTGGCAAGGTGTGCCGCGTAAATGATTATGCAAAGCTGCAAAGATATTACCAGCAACCATATTATGCGCTCGCTTCGCACCCGCCATGGCATAAACTGCACCATTAATATATTCATATTTAATGTCGCTGATAAGTTCACCTTCTAAATAATCTTCAAGACTGATTTTTAATTTTGCTGCGGTATTTAACATTTAGAGAGTCTCCTTTAAAGAATGCTTTGTTTTTGTCAATCCAAATTGACATTTAGTCGCAAATTCATTTTTCTACCTATTGCAATTTCAAGACAACCACTCTGCCATTTGTTGCGGCGCACTGGAAAAATACCAATGAATATAGGAGGCGCGAACATTTCTAAATCGCGCTCCTCTATCGCCTTTTTTGACTTTAAAACAAGGAATTAAACCTGCAACATCGACCCGGCGCGAGTAGTGAAACTCATGCCCGTGCATTCCACTTTCTTCATCCCGATAGCCGAGCGACATCAGTTTATTTTCCATCACTGAACCATAAGAAAAAATCCCCGCCATTGGCCAGCTTTTGCCTTCTAAATCCACGAGATATTTTCCCAAAATCATTGCCCCACCGCATTCGGCTAAAACAGGTTTGTTGTCAATAATAAATTCACGCAACGACTCCCAGCTTTTTGATTGCGCTAACGCTTCGGCATACAGCTCTTGATAGCCACCGGGTAGCCATAACGCATCGGCTTTTTTTGGCACAGGTTCTCCCCCTAGCAATGAAAAAAACTGCACTTCCGCGCCTTCTTCTTTCAACCAATTGACGTTGGCAGGATAAATAAAACAACAGGCGGGGTCTTTGGCAATGGCAATGGTTTTGCCTTTTAATAAAGGTGGATGAAGGGCTATTGCAGGTTGTTGCACGGGTAAGGCGGTAAACGATTTTGCTAGCAAATTGTCTTCAACATGAAAAACAGGCAAAAAATTAGGCACATCCACTTCTTCAGGGCGTTTTAAGCCTAAATGCCGTTCGGGCAATACAGGGGCGTTTTGTTCTAACCATGCAACCAGCGGCGGTAATTGATATGATTTTAATAAATCACGCAAAATTTGTGCATGATGCTTACTGCCCACGCGATTGCCAATAATGCCTGAAATACTAAAGCCCATTTTTTCAGCACATTGGCAAAAACCTATTACTAACGGCACAATTGAACCTGCCATCCCTTTGCTATCGACAATCAAAATGACCGAAATCCCCAATTCTTTTGCCAAATCGGCACTAGACCCCATGCCGCCTACCCCCGCGCGTCCATCAAATAAACCCATCACGCCTTCAATTAAAGCTAATTCAACATTTTGCGCTTGCTTGGTCAGCTGTTCGCGACAGGCTTCCGCCCCCATCATTTGCGTATCTAAATTGTAAGAGGGCTGGTTGGTAATGGCTTGATGCCAAAGCGGATCAAGATAATCAGGACCTGCTTTAAAAGCCGCAACGGCTTGTTTTTTCACTTTAAAATATTGCAACAAACCCAACATAACGGTTGTTTTTCCACAACCTGAATGTGTCCCGACTAAAAGAGCTGTCTTAAGCATAAATTCCTCTGTTTTTTCTGCATTCAATGATGGACTAACATAGAATGCTAGTGTTTAGCGTTTAAAAAATAAACTAGGGGCAATTGTAATAGATTAGTGTCATTTTTTGTAATTTATGATGGTCGTACAAGCTGCTACAATGGACTTTTATTTTGGCAGAGTGAGTAAAAAAATGGACGTTATTTTACAGATTGCAAATGAATTAGCTGTGGCATCGGGGAAAGTGCAAGCGGCGGTAAAATTATTGGATGAGGGCGCGAGTGTGCCGTTTATTGCCCGTTATCGCAAAGAAGCCACCCAGAGTTTGGATGATACGCAATTGCGCTTGATTGAAGAACGGCTGGGATATTTGCGTGAGTTAAATAGTCGGCGGGCGGTTGTGTTAGAGAGCATTGAAAATCAAGGTAAACTCACCCCAGAATTAGCCCAAGCCATTGCGCAAGCGGTGAGTAAAACTTTTTTAGAAGATTTGTATTTACCGTTTAAACCCAAACGCCGCACCAAAGCCCAACAAGCACGGGAAGCAGGCTTAGAACCTTTAGCTGATGCGTTATTGCAGGATAGAACTTTAATGCCTGAGCAAATTGCCCTTCAGTATTGTAATGTGGAACAAGGAATTGCCGATAGTCAAGTTGCTTTAGACGGTGCGCGGCACATTATCATGGAGCGGGTCAGTGAAGCGGCGGGGTTATTAGCGCAGTTGCGCGAATGGGTATGGGAGCAGAGCGTATTGCACGCAACCGTTGTTAAAGATAAAGAGCAAGTCGCCGAAAAATTTAAAGATTATTTTGCTTACACCGAAGCCCTGACTACAATTCCTTCACACCGTGCGTTAGCTATTTTTCGCGGTTGGCATGAACAATTTTTACACTTGCATTTATCAGCAGGTCGTGATGAAGAACACGCCTTGCATTATGCAACGGGGTTAGTGATGCAGCATTTACAAATTCACAATACCACGCGCCCTGCGGATAAATGGTTAGCAGAAACCGCGCGTTTGGCTTGGAAAGTTAAATTACTGACCCGAATTGATTTAGACTTAAAACAACGCTTGCGGGAAGCGGCTGAAACCGAAGCCATTGCAGTTTTTGGACATAATTTACGCGATTTGTTATTAGCCGCGCCTGCGGGGGCAAAAGTCACACTCGGCTTAGACCCAGGGATTCGCACGGGGGTAAAAGTTGCGCTAGTGGATGCCACAGGAAAATTAGTAACCACCGACACGATTTATCCACATCCGCCTCGGAAACAGTGGGATGAGTCCATTGCTTTGCTAGCCAAATTAATTCAACAGTATCAGGTTGATTTAGTGAGTATTGGCAATGGCACAGCCTCACGAGAAACCGATCAATTGGTGGCGGATGTGATGAAACGTCACCCCGATTTAAAATTTCAAAAAGTGATGGTTTCAGAGGCGGGTGCGTCGGTTTATTCGGCTTCAGAGTTGGCAGCCAAAGAATTTCCTGCCTTGGATGTTTCCTTGCGTGGTGCGGTTTCTATCGCGCGGCGTTTGCAAGACCCGCTAGCCGAGCTGGTAAAAATTGAAGCCAAGGCAATTGGGGTAGGACAATATCAACACGATGTGAATCAAACTCAATTGGCACGCTGTTTAAATGCGGTGGTTGAAGATTGTGTGAATGCAGTCGGTGTGGATGTCAATACGGCTTCAGCGGCATTATTAAAACAAGTCTCTGGATTATCTGCGACAGTGAGTGAAAATATCGTGGCTTTTCGTGATTTGGAAGGGGCTTTTACCCACCGCAGCCAATTAAAAAAAGTGCCACGTTTAGGCGAAAAAGCTTATGAACAGGCGGCGGGGTTTTTGCGGATTATGGGGGGTGAGAATCCGTTGGATGCGTCCGCAGTCCATCCTGAGGCTTACCCTGTTGTGCAGGCAATTCTTGCTAAAACGGGTAAATCCATGCAGGATGTGATGGGACAAAGTAAAGTTTTGCGCCATTTAAATCCTGAAGAATTTGTGACAGCGGAGTTTGGTTTGCCAACAATCACAGATATTTTGCAAGAATTAGAAAAACCAGGACGTGATCCGCGCCCTGAGTTTAAAAGTGTGCAGTTTAAAGAAGGGGTAGAAACACTGGCTGACTTACAAATCGGCATGAGACTTGCTGGAGTGGTCACGAATGTGGCAAATTTTGGCGCGTTTGTGGACATTGGTGTCCATCAAGATGGCTTGGTGCATATTTCGCATTTAGCGGATACCTTTGTCAAAGACCCGCGTGAAATTGTGAAAACAGGGCAGTTAGTAACAGTCAAGGTGCTAGAAATTGATGTTGCTAGAAAACGGATTGCCCTATCCATGAAAAAAGATTCAAGTAGTGAAATAAAAAGTAGGACAAATCAACCACCGTTGCGTAATAATCCTTTTGCAATCCTTAAATAATACGCCTAGCGTATTAAACTATAACAATAGGTTTCATAATGAACAATAATAAATTAAAGGGGCAGTGGCTAATTAATTACACACTGTTGCTATGCGTTGGGCTGTTCTGCTACACGCCTGTTTTTGCGGCTGAGACCGTAAAAAAAACAGAGGCTGTTGTTTTACCCGATAACCCTCCTATTTTAAGTGTGGTGACAGGGGATTGGAATGCCGATAAATTACTGGATTCTGCCATTTTGCTCAGATCAGGCGATCAAGCCGATTTGTATATCTATCTTAATAAAGCCGAAGGAGAGATGGAGCTTAAGTTATACAAAAAAAATGTGATTTGGACGGGGGCGTTAGCAGGAACTAAGCCTTATTTACAGTCACTACCTAAAGACAACGCCTTGTATATTTATTCTGAAAACGATGCAATCGGGCGAAACCGTTGGCATCAACGACTGACCGTTATTTATAATAAAGAGGCAGAGTTTGTTATTGCAGGTTTAAGTTACGATAGCATTGACACCTTAAAACCTGATGCTGAAATGAGCTGTGAAGTTGATTTTATAACAGGGGCTGCGACTAAAAACAAAAAACCGTTTAAGGTTAAGGCAAAAAAACTATTGCTAAATAATTGGGCAGATGGTTTTGCTCCTGCAACCTGTAAAGAGTAAGCTCTGGCATGAGATTTCCCCCCTAGCCTTTTTTAAAAAGGTAGGGTGGGTATAAACGTCTCAACGAGTATGACGCTTTCTGTGATGAGGTCTGTGTTCATAATTGTCTTGGTGTTTTCTGTACTGCTGGTATTGCGGTCTGTCCTTACGATAGCGGTCATCATCCTGACGATAGGACTTATCTTGATGATTGTTGCGTGGAAAGCGGTCGTGTTCACGCTGCTTGTCATCGTAATTATCCCGATTATCCCGATTATCCTGGTTATTCTGATGGATTCGCCTGTTATTGTCTTGTTGATTGCGACTATCCTCATCTGTTTGAATAATCACAACCGTTTTGTTATTTTCAGCCAGCATTAAATGATCACTTGCCGCATTGACACTTTGCCCAGCGTAACTTATCCATAAGAGGACAGCCACCGCTAAACGTGCAGAAAAACAATTCACTTTCATATTCACTTCCCACAAAGTCAAGTCATAACTGCAATATTTGAAAAAATATCGAGGTATTTCTCTGACATTTTAAAAAATACCACCCAAAGAGTCTAATAATATAATGTAAAGTTTTATATTTAAATATCAATAAATTTTGCAATATATTGACACAGTGTTTCTCAGTGTAAATTTTCAAGCCTGTTATATTCCCCAAAATATGATTACTTACGTTAAAACTATCATAGACAAGTGCTTAATTTGTTACTAATATTCATATAAGCTGTTGATTATTTTGGCTATTTATATGCGCTTGCCCTGGATTACTTTACGGCAACAACGAAAAATATCGCTCGATGATGCTGTTATTGCTGCCACCGTTTTGTATTTTGGTGTAACCGTTTTAACTCGAAACGTCGAGGATTTCGGGAATAAATGTATTCAATCCTCTCAAATAAAATTTGTAACTTGCGCTAAACTAGGCTACGGCTGATGCGGTGAAACCTATCAAGTAGTCAAGCAAAGACCGCTTAACAGGTTGTTTTAGCTATAAAATTTTAGCCGACTCATATAACCACTCGTGCAACGCCATAACAGCCATTACAAATCCCCAAACCCTAAACTCTGCAACGCCCGTTCGCTATCCGACCAACCTGATTTGACTTTAACCCAAAGAGCCAAATACACTTTTTGATCAATTAATTTTTCAATATCAAACCGGGCATCTGTACCGACTTTTTTTAATAACTCACCTTGTTTACCAATCACAATATTTTTTTGACTATCCCGCTCAACCCACACAATGGCATACACTTTAGTAATCGTGGGTAATTCTTCATACCGTTCAATTTCCACGGTCAACGCATAAGGCAATTCCGCCCCTAACCGACGAGTAAGTTTTTCGCGGATAATTTCAGCGGCTAAAAACCGTTCACTGCGGTCAGTAATTTGGTCTTCTGGATAAATGGCATCGCGTTCTGGCAAAAGTGCCATAATCGCGGTTTCAAGCTCAGATAAATTGGTGCTTTTTAGAGCCGAGACAGGAATGATTTGCGCAAACGGGTAACGTTCTTTGGCTTGCGTAAAAAAAGCCATTAACACGCTTTTATCTTTTACCTTATCTACTTTGTTTACCGCCAAAATAACGGGTAAGTCAGCATGGGCTAATTTTTTAAAAATCTCCTCGTCATAGTCTTGAAACTGCGGACTATCAAGCAACCAAACCACCACATCCACCCCCATTAGTGTGGTGTCAGCCGTGCGATTAAGATAACGATTCAAGGCGCGTTTTTCACTGGCGTGCATCCCTGGGGTATCCATATAAATCACTTGCCCTTGCTCGGTTGTATTAATGCCCAAAATCCGATGGCGGGTGGTTTGTGGTTTTCTGCAAGTAATACTGATTTTTTGTTTTAACAGATGATTCATCAGTGTTGATTTGCCCACATTGGGACGACCAATCAAGGCAACGTAGCCACATTTCATTTTTTTTCCCTTTCTAATAGAGCGAGCATTTTTTCAGCAGCCGATTGTTCGGCTTTTTTGCGTGAACCACCCACCCCTTCACAAATCGCATCGGCTAATGGGGTTTTACAAGTAATTTTAAACAGTTGCGTATGGGGTGCGCCAGTCATGGTGACTAACTGATAATCAGGCAATTCAACACCGTGCGCTTGCATCAGTTCTTGCAATTGGGTTTTGGGGTCTTTTTTCCAGTTATCCGCGCTAAGGGCGGCTAATTTGTCAGCAAATAAAGTTAAAATCCAGCGTTGACAGGCTTCAATACCTTGGTCTTTAAATAAAGCACCAATAATCGCTTCTATGGCATCAGATAAAATCGAGTCACGTCGAAAGCCGCCGCTTTTTAATTCGCCTGAACCTAAAATCAAATAATCTCCAATTTGATGTTTGCGTGCCAGTGAGGCTAAGGAATCTTGATTGACCAAGCTCGCTCTTAAACGACTTAACGCGCCTTCGCTGGCGGTAGGGAAGGTTTCATAAAGCTGCTGGGCAATGACAAACCCTAAAATGGAGTCGCCCAAAAATTCTAGGCGTTCATTGTTATTCGCGCCCATACTACGATGTGTGAGCGCGTTGACCAAAAGTTTTTCTTCTTTAAAGCACAATCCTAAGGATTGAGCCAAATTTTTAGGATTTTTTATCACTATTTTCCAGCTTCAATCTCGTCATCAAACTTTATTAACGCACTTAAGTTACTGACTAAAGGCACTTCAACTTGGTATTTTATTTGCACTTTTAACTGGTCACCATTTTTAGTCACGATAATATCTTTTTCTGTATTAATCCCTGTGACCGAATTAACGGTAAAACGTTTTGACAAGCTAGTCAGAACTTCGGCTTTACTTTGAGTTTCGATGTCTTTCATGCTTTTTAAGCCTTCCAGCGCACTAACGACTTTGCCATGATCCATGTAAACAGGGACAATTTTTAAAAACAGTAAAACCACCGTGCCGATGCCTGCTAACAGAAACAACAGACTAATCATGGTCATTCCTTGTTGATTTTTCGAGATATAACGCATTTTTTTCTCCTAAACATTAAAAAATAACGGTTTATGTAAACTTAAAAACTATTTGAGTACAGTGCCAATGCGGTTAAACCCTATTCCACTGTTGTCGCTATTCCAACTCATCCAAATAAAGAACGCTTTGCCGACTAAGTTTTCTTCAGGCACAGTTCCCCAATAACGGCTGTCATTACTGTTATCGCGATTATCGCCCATCACAAAATAGTGTCCCGCAGGAACAATATATTCCCCTTCCACTGTCGGTTGCGCATGATTAATTAAAATCCCATGTTCAAGCGAAATTAAATTTTCAGACACTTCTTCAATCGCAGCGGGGTCTTCATCTTCACTAACATTGGCATAATTGCCTAGCGAAACTTGATTAATCGGTTGGTCATTAATAGTCAGCTTTTTTTGATAATAAGCGACTTTATCACCCGGTAAACCAATCACCCGCTTAATGTAATCAACACTGGGTTCTTTAGGAAACCGAAACACCACGATATCGCCGCGTTTAGGCGCGTTCATCGGAACAATTTTAGTGTGCAGAACGGGCAAGCGAATCCCATAGGTAAATTTATTAACCAAAATAAAATCGCCTATCAACAACGTTGGCATCATCGAACCCGAAGGAATCCGAAACGGCTCAAACAAAAAGGAGCGCAAGACTAATACAATCAGCACAACGGGGAAAAACGAGCGGGCGTATTCGACTGGCCAAGGTTCATTTTGTTCATCAAACTCGCGTTTATTAAGTTTTAGATAAAGTAGATAGCCACCCCATACCACGCCTGTGACGAAAGTTGCGATAACTAAAAAAAGGGAAAAGTCAAAATCCATAGTGTTTATAAAGAGTTATAAGTTAAAAGAGTGCGTGAAAGAGGCTATTCCTTGTTAATTTGTAAAACGGCAAGGAACGCTTCTTGCGGAATTTCAATATTTCCGACTTGTTTCATGCGCTTTTTACCCGCTTTTTGTTTTTCTAGCAGCTTTTTCTTTCTGGAAATATCACCGCCATAACATTTAGCAATCACGTTTTTACGCAATGCTTTCACGGTGGAGCGGGCAATAATTTTAGAACCAATCGCCGCTTGAATCGCCACTTCATACATTTGACGGGGAATTAAATCTTTCATTTTTTCCACTAAATCCCGTCCGCGATTTTGACTTAAATCCCGATGCACAATAATCGACAACGCATCAACTTTATCGCCATTAATTAACACATCCAGTTTAATTAAGTCCGCAGGGTCAAAGCGTAAAAATTCATAGTCAAACGAGGCATAACCACGGCTGATGGATTTTAGCCTATCAAAAAAATCTAAAACCACTTCACTTAACGGCAATTCATAATGCAAAGAAACCTGCGTGCCTGTGTACTGCATATCTTTTTGAATCCCACGCTTTTCAATACACAAATTAATTACCCCGCCAAGATAGGTTTGCGGGACTAAAATATTGGCGCGAATAATCGGTTCTCGGATTTCGGTAATCGTGCCAACATCGGGTAATTTTGCAGGATTATCGACCAACAATATTTCGTCACCGTGGGTTTGCACTTCATAAATAACCGTCGGGGCGGTGGTGATTAAATCAATATCGTATTCACGCTCTAAGCGTTCTTGCACAATTTCCATGTGCAGCATTCCTAAAAAGCCACAGCGAAAGCCAAACCCTAAGGCTTGCGAGGTTTCAGGTTCAAATTGCAATGCCGCATCATTTAAACGCAGTTTGTTTAATGCTTCTCGCATGGATTCATAAGCATCGGCACTTACAGGATACAGCCCTGCAAAAACCCGTGGTTGCACTTTTTCAAAACCCGTCAGTGCTTCTGCGCAAGGATTGTCGGTTAAGGTGATGGTATCACCGACAGGTGCGCCAAAAATATCCTTAATCCCTGCCACGATAAAGCCGACTTGTCCTGTATTGAGCTGTTCCTGCTCGAGGCGTTTAGGGGTAAAAATCCCCACTTTTTCAGCGATAAACGATTTACCTGTCGAGACAATCGTAATTTTTTGTTTTCTGCGCAAACTACCATTCATAATACGAACTAAGGACACCACCCCTAAATAATTATCAAACCACGAGTCGATAATTAACGCTTGCAGGGGGGCATTCTCATCACCTGACGGCGCGGGAATTCCTTCAATTAACTGTTCTAAAACTGCTTCCACACCCAAACCTGTTTTTGCACTGATTTTCAGGGCGGCATCGGCTGGAATTCCAATCACACTTTCAATTTCTGCCATCACCCGCTCAGGCTCGGCGGAGGGTAAATCAATTTTATTTAACACCGGGATGACTTCTAAGCCTAAGTTAATCGCGGTATAACAATTGGCAACGCTTTGTGCTTCAACCCCTTGGGCGGCATCGACAATTAATAACGCCCCTTCACAGGCAGCAAGTGAGCGTGAAACTTCATAAGAAAAATCCACATGACCTGGCGTGTCAATAAAATTTAGCTGATAGATTTCACCATTAACAGCGGTGTAGTTTAGCGTGACACTTTGAGCTTTGATGGTGATGCCGCGCTCCCGTTCTAAGTCCATTGAATCAAGGACTTGTGCTTCCATTTCCCGCGCACTCAAGCCATCACAAATTTGAATAAAACGGTCAGCAAGCGTTGATTTTCCATGATCAATATGCGCGATAATGGAGAAATTTCGTATATGTTTTAAATCCACGGTATTTTAGTTAAATGATTGGTATAAAAGAGGTCAGTGTGCAAATGAAACTAAGAACGTGTGATTTACCCACGTTTGCGTTTAAGCAGTTACTTTACGACACAAAGGTTCTATTGTATCAGAAAATAGGCAGAGTCAACCGATAGCAATCGTGCGTTACACTGCCACAAAATGGGTTTTAGTTTAGCACTTTGCTATAATCTCACCTGTTATGTTTAAACCCACTCTTTCCGCACAGCATAGGATTTCTCAATGACTAGAGTTCACTCAATAACTATTGGACAAGATGATATTGACCCGGTAGAAACCCAAGAATGGATTGACGCTTTACAAGCGGTATTGGCAGCAGAAGGTGAAGAACGCGCGCGTTTTTTAATTGAACAATTAGTGGCAGTTACACGCCACGCAGGGGTAGACATCCCTTTTAGTGCCAATACCGCTTATCTCAACACCCTTTCTGTCGCGCAACAACCGCGCTTTCCAGGGGATATGACGATTGAGCGCAAAATTCGCGCCTATGTGCGTTGGAATGCCATGATGATGGTATTACGCGCCAATAAACACACCAATGTTGGTGGGCATATTGCCAGTTTTGCCTCCGCTGCCACCCTGTATGATGTGGGACAGAATCATTTTTGGCACGCCCCTTCTGAACAGCACGGCGGTGATTTAATTTATGTACAAGGGCATTCTGCGCCAGGTGATTATGCGCGGGCTTTTCTGCTTGACAGGTTAACCGAAGTACAAATGGATAATTTTCGCCAAGAAGTCGGCGGCAATGGCTTATCATCCTATCCGCACCCTTGGTTAATGCCTGAATTTTGGCAATTTCCAACGGTTTCAATGGGCTTAGGGCCCATCATGGCAATTTATCAAGCCCGTTTTATGCGCTATATTGAAGACCGTGCTTTTACCAACACCCAAGGGCGAAAAGTTTGGGCATTCTTGGGCGATGGTGAAACAGATGAGCCTGAAACACTCGGTGCAATCGGCATGGCAGGACGGGAAAAATTAGACAATTTAATTTTTGTGGTCAACTGCAATTTACAACGGTTAGACGGACCGGTGCGTGGCAATGGCAAAATTATTCAAGAATTAGAAAGCAGTTTTCGTGGCGCAGGATGGAATGTTTTAAAAGTGATTTGGGGACGGCGTTGGGATGCGTTACTTGAGCGGGATACGGAAGGCTTGATTAGTAAACGGATGATGGAGTGTGTAGACGGTGATTATCAAACGTTTAAATCTAAAGATGGCGCGTATGTGCGGCAATTTTTCTTCAACACCCCGCAATTACAAGCCTTAGTTGCCGATTATACCGACCAAGATATTTGGGAACTCAATCGCGGTGGACATGATTCACAAAAAGTTTTTGCCGCTTATCAAGCCGCCGCGACGCATCAAGGACAACCTACGGTTATTTTAGCCAAAACCATCAAAGGCTATGGAATGGGCGATTCAGGGCAAGCACAAAATACCAGCCACCAACAAAAGAAAATGAGTCCTGAGTCGATTCGCAGAATTCGTGACCGCTACGACTTACCTGTTACCGATGACCAATTGCCGCATTTACCGTATTTAAAATTTGCCCCCGATTCAAAAGAACTGTTGTATATGAAACAACGGCGCGCAGATTTGGGCGGCTATTTACCCGCACGACGTACCAGAGCTGAAAGTTTAGAAATTCCACCCTTAAGCGCATTTAAAAGTTTACTTGAAGGCGGCAAAGCAGGGCATGAATCGTCCACTACAATGGCCTTTGTGCGTATCTTAAATGTGCTAGTAAAAGATAAAGCGATTGGTTCGCGTATTGTACCGATTGTGCCTGATGAATCGCGCACCTTTGGCATTGAAGGAATGTTTCGCCAATTGGGAATTTGGTCACAAGTCGGACAACTTTACACGCCGCAAGATGCCGACCAACTGATGTTTTATAAAGAAGACAAACACGGGCAAGTGCTGCAAGAGGGCATTAACGAAGCGGGCGGCTTGTGTGATTGGATTGCCGCAGGGACGGCGTATTCCACCCACGGTGTGCCGATGATTCCATTTTTCATCTTCTATTCCATGTTTGGCTTTCAGCGGGTGGGCGATTTAATCTGGGCTGCGGCTGACCAACGTACCCGTGGTTTTTTATTAGGTGGAACCGCAGGGCGCACCACACTCAATGGCGAAGGTTTGCAACATGAAGACGGACATAGCCATTTAATGTCTGCCACCATTCCCAATTGTAAAAGTTATGACCCCACTTATGGGTATGAATTAGCGGTGATTATTCAAGATGGCTTGCAACGAATGTATGTTGAACAGGAAGATATTTTTTATTACATCACAGTGATGAATGAAAATTATGAGCAACCTGCCATGCCTGAGAATGCGGCAGCGGATATTTTAAAAGGGATGTATTTATTTAAAAAAGGCAATGCGAACCAATTCCCGCGTGTACAGCTGTTAGGGTCAGGTACGATTTTTAGAGAAGTCGAAGCGGCGGCGCACTTGCTGCGCGAGGATTGGGGAGTTGAATCTGACTTGTGGAGCTGTCCAAGTTTTACTGAATTGGCGCGTGATGGTTATGAATGTGAACGCTGGAATCGCTTGCATCCTACCCAACCTGCAAAACTGGCACACGTTAGCCAATGTCTGCAAGCGATTAATGGCCCTGTGATTGCGGCAAGTGATTATACCCGCGCCTTTGCCGAGCAAATTCGGGCTTTTGTGCAAACCGCTTCTTACACGGTGTTAGGCACAGATGGATTTGGTCGCTCGGATACGCGGGAAAATTTACGGCAGTTTTTTGAAGTTGACCGTTATTACATTACGATTGCAGCGTTAAAAAGCTTGGCTGATTTAGGTGAATTTGATTTGGCCAATGTTGAGCAAGCAATTGTTAAATACGCGATTAAGGCAGACCGTACCGCGCCTTGGTTAATTTAAACAAATAGGATAAAAATGACTTCTTCAATTGAAATTAAAGTACCCGATATTGGTGGCGTGGCGGATGTTCAAATTATTGAATTGCTAATTCAGGTTGGCGACACAGTAACGCTAGAACAATCCTTAGCGGTCATGGAAACCGATAAAGCCAGCATGGATTTACCCGCCAGTGCCGCAGGCGTTGTGCAGGCAATTCATGTCAAAGTCGGTGATAAAGTGTCCGAAGGCAGTTTGATTGCTACGATAACGGCTGAAGAAACCAGCGCAGCAAGCTCTGTTGATAAAACAGCGGTGGCTGTTGTTGCCGCGCCTGCTAAACCCGTTGAACCCGAAATAGTTGCGCCTGTTGCTACACCGCAACCTGTTGTAATTTCGGTGGTTACTCCTGCTTCTGAAACTATCTCCGTGCCTGATACGCCTGCCCACGCTAGCCCTGCGATTCGCCATTATGCGCGTGAATTAGGGGTAGACATTAATACCATTAAACTCGGAACAGGGCGAAAGGGACGGATTTTAAAAGAAGATGTGGTCGCCCATATCAAGAAAATTGTCACCACAACACAATCTGCCGCCCCTATCAGTCAAGGAAGTGGCATTCCTGCGATTCCAGCCGTTGATTTTACTAAATTTGGCGCAGTGGAAACCTTGCCATTAAGTAAAATCAAACGGCTAACAGGACAACATTTAGGGCGAGTGTGGTTAAATTTACCGATGGTCACTTATCATGACGAAACCGATATAACTGAAATGGAAGCATTTCGGGTGGCGTTAAATAGTGAAAAAGGCAATGAGGTCAAATTGACAGGGTTGTTGTTTATTATGAAAGCCTTGGTTGCCGCGCTACAAAAATTTCCAACCTTTAATAGTTCCTTATCGCCTGAGGGTGACAGCCTGATTTTGAAAAAGTTTTTCAATATTGGCATTGCGGTGGATACCCCCAATGGCTTGGTTGTGCCTGTGATTCGCGATGTGGATAAAAAAGGACTGGCGCAACTGGCGATAGAATTGGCTGAAAAAAGTGCCAAAGCCCGCAAAGGGGAATTAACCCCTGCGGATATGCAGGGCGGGTGTATGACTATTTCCAGTTTAGGCGGCATCGGTGGTACGGCATTTACTCCGATTGTGAACGCGCCTGAAGTGGCGATTTTAGGCGTGACCCGCGCGGCGATGAAACCTGTCTGGAATGGCAAGGAATTTGTACCGCGTTTGCTGTTACCGTTAGATTTAACCTATGACCATCGCGTGATTGATGGGGCAGAAGGGGCGCGTTTCATGGCAGCCTTGTGTACTTATTTGAATGATGTGCGGCGATTGTTGCTGTAAAAAAAACGTTTTGTTTCCTTTTTAAACCCCATAATTTTGCAATTCACCCAGCCCTCCTTGACAAAAGGAGGGCGTTCGTTTTTTAAACGATTATTTCTCTTCTTAGCATCTTAATTTCCCCCAAACCTGTTCTCAGTGCTTGCTATTTTGGCATAACTATTGCATTACTGTTAAGACATAACAATAAAAACAGACTTACAAGGCATCTAAATTTGTGTTGAGCGTGCTTTTGAAATAAGTCTGCACCCTACCGCCATCACTGGAGACACGCTATGACAACAAATTCACTTTGGAAAAACTACCAAGCGGATAAGGCTTACGATGAAATGATGACCGCCCACGGTAATGCCAGACCACTTTGTAAAACGCTAGAAAGTTATTTACAAGAATTGGGAACAGATTCTTTGAAAAACCGCCGCACCGCGGCTGAAGCTGCCATTTTAGAAATGGGGATTAGTTTTACTGTTTACAGTGAACAGGGCAATATTGACCGGGCTTGGCCGTTTGACATTGTGCCGCGCTTGATTGAATTAGCCGAATGGAAAAAAATAGAAGCAGGTCTAAAACAACGTTTGAAAGCGTTAAATTGCTTTATTAACGATGTTTATAACGAACAAGCCTTTATTAAAGAAGGATTTTTACCCGCTGACTTAATTGAAAGTTCAGGCAATTTTCGCCCTGAATGCATTGGCATGAATCCCAAATTTGGCAGTTGGGCGAATATCTGTGGTAGCGACTTAGTGCGTGATGGTGAAGGGACAATTTATGTTTTAGAAGACAATTTGCGTGTGCCATCAGGTGTGTCGTATATGATGGAAAATCGGGTCATTACCAAACGAGTTTTTCCTGAATTGTTACGCAATTTAGATATTATCCCTGTTGATGCGTACCCTGCACAATTATTTGATATGCTGGCATCATTAGCCCCCCATCCCAACGTTCAACCACAGATTGCGGTTTTAACGCCAGGTATTTATAACTCCGCTTATTTTGAACACGCTTTTCTAGCGCAACGAATGGGGGTGGAATTAGTCGAAGGCTTCGATTTAGTGGTGGAAAACGATGATTGCGTTTATATGCGCACTATCAAAGGCTTAGAAAAAGTCGATGTGATTTATCGAAGGATTGATGATTTATTTTTAGACCCCGAAGTGTTTCGCAAAGACTCCGCTTTAGGGGTAAAAGGCTTAATGCGAGCATGGAAAGCGGGCAATGTGGCATTAGCTAACGCACCCGGTGCAGGCGTTGCTGATGACAAAGTGATTTATGCCTATGTCCCTAAAATGATTCAGTATTATCTAAATGAAGAACCGATTTTGCCCAATGTGCCAACCTATTTATGCAGTGACCCTGAGCAATTGAATTATGTTTTAACCCATTTAGCCGAATTAGTGGTCAAACCTGCTAATGAATCAGGCGGTTATGGAATGCTAGTCGGGCCTCATGCCAGCCAAAAAGAACTCAAACAATTTGAACAATTAATTCAAGACCATCCACGCAATTATATCGCTCAACCAACGTTAGCCTTATCAACCTGCCCGACATTGTGCGATGACCATTTAGAGCCACGCCACATTGATTTGCGCCCGTTTATTTTGCAAGGCGAACACAGTTTTGTCACCGCAGGCGGCTTAACCCGCGTGGCATTACGCGCAGGTTCATTAATTGTCAATTCCTCACAAGGCGGCGGCAGTAAAGACACTTGGATTATCAACACGGAGCAATAAAATGTTATCTCGATCAGCTGAACGTTTATACTGGCTCGCCCGTTATTTAGAACGCACCGAAAATATCGCGCGGTTAGTGAGCGTGACCATGAATTTAATTTATGATTTACCACGCGGCACCGAAGTGGGTTGGCATAATTTGCTCACCATTTGTGGTGTGGAAGATGAGTTTAAACAACGCTTTAAAAACACCACCGAACAAAATATCACCCGTTTTTTATTGGCGGATTTGCATAATCCCAGCTCCTTGTTATCTTCATTGTCCTATGCGCGGGAAAATATCCGCATCAGTCGAGAATTAATGCCTGACGAAGCATGGGAGTTTGTCAACGAACTGTATCTTTATGCCACCAAAAATATCGAAACCATTTCTAATCGGCAAGGACGCGAAGTCTTTTTGCAAGACATTATCCGCGGTTGTCAACGCTTTACGGGGTTTATGGCAGGGGCAATGAGCCGCAATGACAGTCGGCGGTTCATTGTGATGGGACGCAATTTAGAACGCGCCGACATGACCAGCAGGATTATGGATTTTGGCACGGTATTATTATCGGAAAATCGCAATTCGCTGTTGCGTGAATACGAAGGGATTGTTTGGCTAAATGTTTTAAAATCCTTAAGTGCTACCTCTATGTATCGTAAACAAGTGCGCCGCCGCATCAAAGGCGAAGAAGTGCTTGATTTTCTGCTAAACAATAATGAATCACCGCGTTCGGTGTGTCATTGTTTGCAAAAAATTTCTTATAAAATCACAGAGTTACCCCATGCTACAGGTTTGCAGCTTGAGCTAAAAACATTGATAGAAAAATTAACTGCTTTAAATTTGCTCACCACTACGCCGCAACTCGCCTCCATCAACACATTGCCCAAACCTGGTTTTTAAATAACCTGACAACATGAAACGTTTTTATTGCGCTTGCGGGAATGAAATTTTCTTTACCAACTGTTTTTGCAATGCCTGTGGCGATTCACAAGGCTTTATCCCTGAGCAATTGCTATTTATCAATCCTTTTGTACAAGAAGGCTACAGACTATGTGGCAATTATGAATTATTGCAATGCAACTGGCTCATTCACGAAAGCGATAGCAACAGCCAATGTTGCGCCTGTCGCTTAACCCGCACCATTCCTGATTTAGGCGTGAATAATAATTTTCAACGCTGGAAAAAATTAGAAGACACCAAACGGCGGGCGTTTTATATGCTGTTACGCTTAGGATTGATGATTCCTGACAGGCTATCTGAACGGGATGATTTGCCGTTATTGTTTGATTTTTTGGAAGACAAACGCACCAATCCTGCCGCCGTGTTTGATTTTATCAGTACAGGACACGCCAACGGCATTATCACTTTGAATGCCGCTGAAGCCGATGACAGTTATCGCAGTGCAACGCAAGAGATAATGAATGAAGCCTATCGCACTTTATTGGGGCATTTTCGCCACGAATTGGGGCATTATTATTGGATGCGCTTGGCAAAAAATCTTGCTGAATTAACTGCTTTTCGGGATTTATTCGGGGATGACCGGCAAGATTACAACGCCACAATGGAGGCTTTTTATAGCAACGGCGCGGCAAATAATTGGCAAGAAAACTATATCAGCGCGTATGCCAGCTCGCATCCGTTAGAAGATTGGGCAGAAACGTGGGCGCATTATCTGCACATCAGTGAAACTTTGGAAACCGCTTGTAGTTATCAGTTAATAGCCAACGTGGAAAAATTAGATGACTTTCACCATTGGCTGTCGGCGTGGATGGAATTTTCGGTGGTGCTAAACGCCTTAAATCGTAGCATGGGAACCTCTGACCCCTATCCGTTTGTGATTAGTGCCACGGTAAAGAAAAAATTGCAATTTATTGATGGTTGGGTAAAAGCTAAAAATCTTTCCATTATTTAACCTGCGCAACAGTGTTTTATTGCTATGTTTTGGGGAAATTCATATCATATCGGCAGCTAAAACGCTCGGGTTACTCAAAACAGTGAAACAAAGTTAAACTCCTGAGTCGTTAGGCATTTTTGCAGGCTAAATCAGCCTATTGTCATGTCTTGGGGGCGCACTTTAAAGCATTATGGAAATAAAAAAAATTATCGAAGCATTGTTATTTGCCAGCAACCAACCCCTTAGCATCAAACAATTGCAACGTCTTTTTCCCGAAACTCAATGCCCTGACAGCCGTTTAATTCAAACCGCGCTCGATTCTATTACGATGGATTACAGTATTCGGGCAGTGGAATTAAAACAACTTGCCAGTGGCTATCGGTTTCAAGTGCGGTCTGAATTTGCCCCCCATGTCGCGCGATTATTGGAAGAAAAACCCCCTAAATATTCCCGCGCCTTACTAGAAACACTGGCAATCATCGCCTATCAACAACCTGTCACACGCACAGATATTGAAGAGATACGCGGCGTTAGCGTATCATCCTCTATTCTCAACACCTTATTAGAACGCGAGTGGATACAAAATGTCGGGCAAAAACAAGTGCCAGGCTTGCCAACCTTATACGCCACTACCAAGCAATTTTTAGATTATTTTAACCTTGCGTCCTTATCACAACTCCCCAGTCTTAACGCGCTGCAAGAGTGGGATGAGGCAATGATTACTTTACAGCATACACAACAGGTCAACAGTGAAGCAGAATTTAACCCACAAACGTCCCGCACCCATCCTTAGAAAAAAGCCTTTGCCGCTTCAAAAAAAAGTCAAAGAAGAGCTTGAGCTGCCTCTTGCGCCTGAGCGAATTCAAAAAGTTTTATCGCGCGGCGGTTTAGGCTCGCGGCGAGAAATTGAACGCTGGATAGAAGAAAAACGCCTGACCTTGAACGGCAAAACTGTGGAATTAGGGCAGTTACTTAAAAAAGGCGATTATTTAGAACTCAATGGACGCGCCGTGCATTGGGAAAAATTTACTTATCAACCCACCCAGGTATTGATTTACAACAAACCTGTTGGGGAAGTGGTCACGCGCCATGACCCTGACAACCGCCCCACGATTTTTAATTTTTTGCCCAAACTGCCTGTTGGACGTTGGATTGCAGTGGGTCGCTTAGACATTAATACCTCGGGTTTATTATTAGTCACCAATAATGGCGAACTGGCAAATCGCTTAATGCACCCTTCTACCCAACTTGAGCGTGAATACGCGGTGCGGATTTTAGGCGAAGTTGCTGATGAAACTATTGAGCAATTACGGCACGGCGTTGAATTAGAAGATGGCGTGGCAAAATTTGATGATATTCAATTTTTTGCGGGCGAAGGGGCAAATAAGTGGTATCACGTTGTCGTCAGCGAAGGGCGAAATCGCTTGGTGCGCCGGTTATGGGAATCCCAGCAATTGGTTGTTAGCCGATTGATGCGGGTGCGTTATGGGCCAATTATGCTGCCTGAACGGGTGCGAGCGAAAGAAATTTACCCATTAAATCCCAAAGAATTAGCGGTTTTAATGGAGTTTGCAGGATTGGCGGCTGAAAAAGCACCCCCTACCAGTGAATCTGTGCCTGTTGCTAAAACAGAGACAAAAACCCCGTCCCGTTATAAAGGGGCGGATAAAAATAAAGTTGCGCGGCACGATTGGACCTATAAAAGTGATGCGCAAGCTCTGGCGACCCCTAAATTTTCTGACAAACGCAAAGGCAGTTCCAACAAAGAACAGCCGAAAAGAACCCGTTTTAATGGGAAAAAATCACGTTAATTGTTATAGAGAGGAGAATTTTCATGCGTTATCTGCATACGATGGTTAGAGTCAAAGACTTGGCTGCTTCGTTGGATTTTTATGGGCATATTTTAGGCTTAGTAGAATCGCATCGCATCGAAAGTGAGGCAGGACGCTTTACGTTGGTGTATTTAGCCGCGCCTGATGATATGGCAACGGCAACAAAAAATCACGCCCCCTTACTGGAGTTGACCTATAACTGGGATGAGGAAAACTATCAGGGCGGACGCAATTTTGGGCATTTGGCTTTTGAAGTGGACGATATTTATCAAACCTGTGAATATCTGATTGAGCAAGGCGTAACGCTAAATCGCCCGCCGCGTGATGGCTATATGGCGTTTATTAAATCGCCCGATGGAATTTCCATTGAGCTATTACAACAAGGGGAAAAGTTAGAGCCGATTGAGCCGTGGGTTTCAATGCTAAATAGGGACAGTTGGTAAGTTTTTTGTCATCCTCCAACCCTCCTTGGCAAAAGGAGGGGTTCTTTTTTAAACAAAGCTAGGGAATTTTTCAAGAATCATCGGTTTGATTTGCCAAGTTTTCTAAGAGGTGCATGGCGTTTTCAAAAGCGATTTTTTCATCACAGCGCACCGTTGCATGAGCCACTTTGCGCCCAGAACGAAGTTGTTTGGCATACAAATGTAAATGGGCATTTTCAATCGCTAACACTTGCTCAGATTGTGGAACACCACCAATAAAATTAACCATCCCCGCATAACCACGCGGTTTAGTTGAACCTAAGGGTAAATCCAAAATGGCGCGTAAATGATTTTCAAATTGACTGGTTTCCGCGCCTTCAATCGTCCAATGCCCTGAATTATGCACACGCGGGGCAAATTCATTAGCAAGCAATTGTCCATCCACTTCAAACAACTCCAGCGCGATAACGCCGACATAATTTAACGCCTCCAGCAAACGTGTCACATAGTCTTGCGCTTTCGTTTGCAACGGGTCAGCATGGCAACAACGTGAAACCCGCAAAATCCCGCCGCGATGTTGATTTTCAGACACGGGATAAAAGGCAATCTCCCCTTGCACACGACGAGCGGCGATAATGGAAATTTCCCGTTGAAAAGGGACAAATCCTTCCACAATAGAAGCTGCATCCTGCATACTTTCCCAAGCAGCCGTGAGCTGGTCAGGCGAGGTTAAAACCACCTGCCCCTTGCCGTCATAGCCCATTTTGCGACTTTTGAGAATCGCAGGATAAGCAAAGGTTGTCATTACTTGTTGCAAATCGTCTAAATTATTCACGGCTGCAAACGGCGCGGTGGGAATAGCCAATTTATGGAAAAACTTTTTTTCCATTAAACGGTCTTGCGCAACCGCTAAAGCATTCGCCGCAGGATAAACCTGAGTGCGGCTGCTTAATAATTCTGCCACTTGCGCAGGAACGTTTTCAAATTCATAAGTGACCACATCCGCTTTGTCTGCCAGTGCAGCTAATAAGGTACGATTGTCATAAACCCCGTGCAGATGTTCGGTTAATGGCACTGCGCCCGCGTCTGCACTGGGTTCTAAGACGACAAACTCCAAACCCAATGGATAACCTGCTACAGCAAGCATTCGTGCTAATTGACCACCGCCTAAAATACCGATTTTCATAAAATCACCACGCGCGGGTCAGAATGGGCTAACACAGTTTCGGTTTGTTGTTGCCGATACGCATTTAGGGCGGTGCGGTATTGTGGATGTTTATTGCTGATAATCGCAGCAGCCAACAAGGCGGCATTAATTGCCCCTGCTTTACCAATGGCTAACGTGCCAACAGGAATCCCTGCGGGCATCTGCACAATGGATAACAACGAATCCATCCCATTTAAGGCTTTGGATTGCACTGGCACACCTAACACAGGCAACGGCGTTTTTGCCGCCGTCATGCCGGGCAAATGCGCCGCCCCGCCCGCACCTGCAATAATCACTTCCAAGCCTTTTTCTTCAGCGGTTTGAGCATACTCAAATAATTTATCAGGGGTTCTGTGAGCAGAGACCACCGTGACTTCATGTGGAATAGCCAGTTGTTCTAAAATTTGTGCAGCGTGCTGCATGGTGTCCCAATCGGACGTTGAACCCATGATGATACCTATCAAAACGGTCATGCAAAAATCTCCTGATAAAATAGACTTGTCTTATTTTTTGGATTTAAAAAAAGCCGCCATGCCTGCTGCTCGTTCAGCCGCCACTTTTTGCGCGGCAGGGCGCGTTTCGATTAATTGCATATAATTGGCTAGCGTTGGAATATATTGTGCCACTAAATCAACCCCATAAATTTTTTGACAGGTTAGGCTAATCATAAAAAAATGTAGCCAAGCGACACAATCGGCAGCGGTGTAAGTCTGTCCTGCGATAAAGGGCGAAAATTTTGCCAGCCGCGCCAGCCCTTTCAAACCAATTTCGAGGCGTTCTTTGACTTCCTGTTTTATTTCTTCTGAAACCGAGCCACCAAAAAAAGCTTCTTTGTACAAACGGCGGGCGTGTAATTCAATATTCAATTCTAAATGTTGAATCAATTCCCGACATTTTGCCCGCTCAAAACTGTCCGCAGGATATAAAGGTTTGTCAGGATATGCCTCTTCTAAATATTCAAGAATCACTTGTGATTCGGTTAAATTACCCTGCTCTGTTTCCAGAAACGGAATTTTGCCTAACGGTGAACGTTGCAGTAAGGCTTCATCTTGTGAAGGAAAAACTTCTTCTTCGGTAAACTCAATCCCTTTTTCCAACAACACTAACTTTGTTTTATTGTAATAATTACTGACCGCAAAACCGCATAAATTAATCATAATCGCCTCTTGATAAGGGGAAATAAAAACACTTAAGTGATAACAACTCTTTTTTTGAGAAAATAAAACGCTTAAAACCGTAATCCACGGGTAAATTTTACCATATCGCTTCCTTGCTCATGCCAGTATTGCCTAAAAGAAAAAAAATGTGTTTTTAATTTCTATTAAACACATTTTAAACGTTATAATGACAGAATATTTCTGTTTTATGTTCACAAGGAAAAAAATTGGATATAAAAGCCTATCTATTGCAACTTGGACAACTTGCACGGCAAGCGGCACGCAAAATCAGTAAAGCCGATGCGCATCAAAAAAACAGCGCGTTGTTAGCTATTTCTGAGCAATTAGAAAAAAATCGTGGTCTCTTAGAACAAGAAAATAAAAAAGACTTAATCGCGGCTAAAGCCAATGGTTTAGACTCTGCTGCCTTAGATAGATTGGAATTAACGCCTGCTAGAATCACCGCAATGATAGAAGGGCTAGTACAAGTTGCCAATTTGCCCGACCCTGTGGGTGAAATTACAGACTTGCATTACAGACCCAGTGGCATTCAAGTTGGACAAATGCGTGTGCCATTGGGGGTTATTGGCATTATTTATGAATCCCGCCCCAATGTAACCATTGATGCAGCGGCACTGTGTTTAAAAGCAGGCAATGCCTGTATTTTGCGCGGTGGCTCTGAGTCTATTCATTCAAATCAAGCCATTGCTCGCTGCATTATGGCAGGTTTAAAAATAGCAGGCTTGCCTGAGACAACAGTGCAAGTGATTGAAACCACTGACCGTGCCGCAGTGGGGGAATTAATTCGCCTAAATCAGTATGTCGATGTGATTGTACCGCGCGGTGGGAAAAGCTTGATTGAGCGGATTACAAAAGAAGCAACAATTCCTGTTATCAAACATTTAGATGGCATTTGTCATGTCTATATTGATGACAAAGCCGATAGTAAAAAAGCCTATGCGGTGGCTATTAATGCAAAAACACATCGCTATGGCGTGTGCAATGCGATGGAAACCTTATTAATTGCTGAAGGGATTGCGGCAAAAATTTTGCCAACCTTAGCTAAAAAATATCTCGAAAAAGGCGTTGAATTACGCGGCTGTGAAAAAACCTGTGCTTTAGTGCGCGATTGTTTACCTGCAACGGAACAAGACTGGCAAACCGAATATTTAGCTGCTGTGTTGTCGATTAAAATTGTAGCTGATATGGATGAGGCTATTGAACATATCACGCAATATGGTTCGGCACACACCGATGCAATTGTGACCGAAGATTACAGCCGCGCACGGCGTTTTTTGCGGGAAGTCGATTCCAGCTCGGTGATGGTGAATGCCTCAACCCGTTTTGCTGATGGATTTGAATATGGTTTGGGGGCAGAAATTGGTATCAGTACCGATAAATTACACGCACGCGGACCTGTTGGGTTACAGGGATTAACCAGTTTAAAATACATCGTGTTAGGTGATGGACATATCCGGCAATAAAGTTATCGGTATTTATGGTGGCTCGTTTGACCCGATTCATTACGGGCATTTGCGCACCGCAGTCGAAGTTGAAGCTTTTTTTGCGTTGGATGAATTACGCTTAATGCCGTGTTATCAATCGCCTTTAAAACAAGGAACACGCGCCAGTGCGGCCGACCGTGTTGCGATGTTGCAATTGGCGATTGCAGCTCAAACAGATTGGCTGTGTGAAACCTGCGAAATTGAAAGGCAAGGGTCATCGTACATGGTTGAAACGCTTGCTATGTTAAAAGCTGATTTAGCCAATAGTACCTTGATAGTCTTTATTGGGATGGATGCGTTTAATCAATTAACACACTGGTATCGCTGGCAACAATTGTTTAACTACGCTCACCTTGCAGTCATAACACGTCCTGGTGTTGTACCAAATAACCTTGATGATTTTTTAGCCAACCGACTTGTTAGTCATGCCGCTGCCTTAAGAACAACCACTGCGGGGCAATTGTTTTTTCAAACAGTGACCCCATTAGACATTAGTGCAACACATATTAGAAGCCTCTTTTCCAATCACGGTAATGCACGTTTTTTATTACCCGATAGTGTTATTGCTTACATAAACGCGCATAATCTGTATAGAACGATTTAACCTATGAGAAATTTGAATGCAAACCAATGAATTAGTCAAAATAGTCAATGATGAACTTGATTTACGCAAAGCCGAGCAGGTTTCAGTGATTGATGTAAAAGGACGAACCAGTATTACGGATGTAATGATTGTTGTAACCGCCACTTCTGAGCGTCATGCACGCGCTTTATCGGAGTACGTTACAGTAAAAATCAAAGAATTTAATCTCAAACCCTTAGGGTGTGAAGGCGAACAAAATACCGATTGGGTATTATTAGACCTAGGCGATTTAATTATTCACATTATGACAGCCCAAGCCAGAGAACGTTACCAATTGGAAAAACTATGGTCAATTAGCACTCGCACTCAAGAAATGGCACGCCCCCTATAAAATGATTACTGTTTTATTAGTTGACGATCATGAATTAGTCCGAATAGGCATCGAAACCCTGTTAAATACAGTCGATGATGTGTCTGTGGTCGGTGTTGCCAGTTGTGGTGAGCAAGCACTGGCAATGATGGCTACGTTGTTACCAATGGTCGTTTTAATGGATGTTAATATGCCAGGTATGGGCGGTGCTGAGGCGTGCCGCCAGATAGTGGCTGGTTATCCAAAAACCAAAATCATTGCTCTTTCCGCGTATAACGAAAGTTTTGTTCCAACCCAATTGCTTAAACTGGGCGCGTCAGGTTTTATTTCTAAAAGCTCGCCTGTTGAAGAAATGCTAAAAGCGATTCATGCGGTTATTGCAGGCAAACGCTATCTATGTGCTGATGTTGCTTCTACCCTAGCATTGGAAAACTTTGAAGAGCAGAGTGTGCCGCCTTTTGAAAAGCTCTCAAAGCGAGAAAATCAAGTGGTTCATTTGATTTTGCAAGGGAAAAGTATTCAAGAGATGGCGCAATTGCTTAATTTAAGTGATAAAACAGTCAATACTTATCGCTATCGCTTGTATGATAAATTGCAAGTGAAAAACGATGTAGAACTAACCCACCTTGCAGCCAAGCATAATTTTTCAGAGAACGGCTTGTTGAAAAAGATGTTTAAAAACTAAGCTAGGCAAGGCTAATTTGTAACGCTAGTAGTGATTGGTGGCTATTAGCATTACAAATTAATTCATTTAGACTGTCTCACGCGCGTGTTTATACGCATCTCTAAAGTCTAAATACAACGGCTTGTTTGCCTCTAACATGGAAACTAAAAGTTCTTGTTGCAG
>JFJP01005442.1_pt1 | contig 28331 bp, 26 predicted proteins | sample 431651 | NCBI WGS metagenome assembly JFJP01 (sample SAMN02602958, study PRJNA72255) | Microbial mat metagenome, whole genome shotgun sequencing project. | biome: fresh water; feature: sink hole; material: water; isolation source: purple microbial (photo- and chemosynthetic) mats found in... | reverse complement strand
TAGTTGGGATACACGATGGCCCACCGCTTTTTCTTCATGGCCGTCGCGTCGGGCATGAGCATGGCCACCTGCATGTAGGTGGAGGCGCGCAGGCGGAAAGTGTAGCGGTTGCCGTTGTCCCACACGATCTTGTCGGTCAGTGGTTCTCCTGCAAGGAAGAACACCTTCTTCTGCTTGGCAAAGTCTGTCAGGGCTAGGCCGATGTGGGACAGGAAAGAACCGGTCAGCACATCCACACGCTCACGCGACAGCAACTCTTCGGCCGCACGCACGGCGTCACCCGGGTTGGCATTGTCGTCCCGCGTGATCAGCTCGATCTTGCGTCCCAGCACACCACCAGTCGCATTCGCCTCGTCCACCGCGAGCTGCATGCCTTTTTTGTAGGGCTCCAGAAAAGCGGGCTGCGCCTTGTAGCTGTTTACCTCTCCGATTTTCAACACGCTCTGTGCTTGTGCGCCCACCACCACCAACAAACCGACCGCGCCCGCTAGCAACGGGCGGATTTTTTCCTGGGCATTCAACTTGAACATGGTCATTCCTTTCAGGGGGTTAAAGTACTTTCACTCTTCCATTGGGCCGCAGCCCCTCACCTCAAACCGTCTTCGCCTTTGATGTCGCCAACCTGCAGGCCACCGATGCGTGGCAAGGGGCGTCCGCTGTCGGTGACAGCCACCGCGACCAAAATTTCATGGGCGCGCGGTGCATCGCTCACACGCGCCTCGATCGAATCGAAATGGCTGCGCACAAAAGCTGCGTCCTTGTGGCCTAGCGGCACGTCGATGGCCGTTCCCAGGCCACCGCGCTTTTTGCTGGATGGCACCAAAGCAGCACCTTTTTCCACAGCCTTGCGTAGCGGCGCGCCCAGTTTTGGATGCAGGATGGCAGCGGCATGCTCCAACTCACCAGCTTCGCCCACAATGGCGGCCTTGCCATAGCTCTGGGCCTGCCCGGGTGAGATGCCCAGCGCGGACACGCACTTCTCGCCTAATAGAGCGCCGAGTTCTTCGCCGATGTCGATCAGCGCGTCCAAGTTCTGTTCGTAGCGGCCAGCGTAAGGGTTTTCGATCACGGCCATGGCCACGGCACGGCGGGTGGGCGGATTCACGGTTTGGCCCATTTCGATGCGGATCTCGTCCACTTGGACAAGCAGTTTTCTGATCTTGATAGTCATAGCTTTCCTCGTTTGAAGCAATTGGTCCTAGCCGCCTCAGCGCAGACCGTCCCATTTGGCGATGTCGGCGGCCTTGAGCCCCCCCACGCGGGCGTGCACGCGAGAACCAGTGGACATAGCTAGCAGGTACACCACTTCGTCCGGCAATGGCGCACCCGGCACCCGCGTCTCGATGGCGTCGAAGTGGCTGCGCACATAGCTGGCGTTGATGTGGGTCAGGGGCACGTCCAGGGTGCAACCAGGCGGGCCCACTTTTTTGGTGGACGGCACGATGGATAGGGCATTGCCCGGCTGTCCCGTCTTGTCTTCGCCATTGCCGGCCATGTAGGCGGCGCGGTCGCCATCCCAGCCTAACAGTTCGCGCATGGCATAGCCACCCGGCACGTGCCACAGGGCACCGTGCTCCTGCTCACCGGCCGCACCCACAATGGCGCCTTTGCCGTAACCCTCGATCTGCTCGCGCTGCACCGCCATGGCCTTCAACAGCTGATGGGCCAGCTGGGGGCCCAAGGCATTGAGCGCTTCCATCATTGGCAATATGTCCGCCTCGTAACGACCGGCAAAGGGGTTGGTCAGCACAGCGGCAATGAAGCCGCGGCGCAGTGGCTGCGCCGCTACAGGTCCGAACTCATGAAAGATGTCTTCGACATGGGTGTGGATTCTTCGGATCTCGATCATGGGTGAAGCTCCAGCACGCGGGCCGACTGGCCCGGGGCGCTTGTCCTTTGCAAGGTGTTTAGGGGTAGCGGCACGGCGCCGCTGGTTTCGGTGGACAGGGCCCAGCCCTGGCAGGTGATGAAACATGCCTGGATGTGGCCGGCCGCCCGCAAGCCCATGGCGTGTATACGGCCCGCCATTAGCGCCTTGGCTACCTGCCCGGGTGTAAGTTCGGGTACGTCCAGGGTGACGGGAATGTTGCCTAGATCGCTGCTGTCCTTTATCTGGTTGGCCGGAACCCGTACGATGCCCGGCACATCCACATTGACCGCGTTGCCGATCAGCGAGGCAGCAGCATCGGCTTCAGCGGCAGAGGAGGCCAATACCGTCACGCTGTCAGCAATGCCAAGCGAGAAGCTGCGCCCACGCCAACCGCTGGTGGCCACACCACGCACGCCACTGCCGTGGGCGACCTCGAAGCTGCCATCGACCTGCAACCAACCGTCCTCTTGCAGTTGCGCCGGACGATCGATCTGGGCAAAAAGACCGATGCGATAGGACGTGCCAGGGGTAAGGTGCAGGGCGATGTCGCCCCCGTTGTTGATCCACGCACGGGTGATCCCTGGACGGTCGTAGGCCATCAGCAGCTCCTGCGCCACCCCACCTGCCACCGCCACCATTGGCGTCACAAAAGCAGGACGGTGAACCTCGGCGGCAGTCCACATGCGGCGCGCCACGGTGCCACGCAGCGTGCATCTGCCATCCACCGGAGCACGCAATGCATCCAGCTCATCGACCAGCTCCTGCAGCAGGCCACGGAAGCGCTCCCACGCTTGCGCATGGGCCTGCTGCACCGCTGCAACGTCGCCGCTGGCGCCGAGTAAGATGTCCATCGGACCGTGCTGAAAGTGGAGTCGCCCGTCACCGAGCGACCGATGTTGCGCATGCATGCTCAACCGATCTGTGGTTTCTGGCCCAAGGGCCAGGGGTTGACGGGCTCGTTCTGCAACCACTGAAGACGGGTTGGGGCTCCGTCGTCGTGCCAGGCCCCAGTTGTTAGCACATCCTGCAGGCTGCGCACCTGATCCATATGCCCGCCGAGAGCAGCGTATTGATCCATGCGCATGCTGAATTCAATGGGAGCAACGATAGCCGGCGTAGGTACGGTGCCAAAACTGTTGTTGGGCATGCGCATCACATCCACCATCACCGTGATGCCACCGCCTGGCCACACGTAGGCTGGCGCCCCCCCACAGGTCACATTGACCAGCGCATCCTTGATGCTGCGCGTGAGTAGCACCGGGTTTTCGGTAGCACCGGCGCGAAGACTGCCGCCCGCGCCCGCCAGGAACAGCACCGTCGTCAACGAAGGTTCGCAGTTTTCGCCGATGCGATCCACCACTGCCTTTACAGCCTCGGGCATGGCTTGTTCGCGTGGCACGAGCTGCTCATCCAGCACATACCAGGCGGCGTGCTCACCGGTGGTCGAGGTCATGAGCAAGCGCAGACCAGGCCAGGACACCTCGGCGTCCCAACCTTCGACCACCTCCAGCGGATCCGCTATCGACGTGCCACCCCAACCGGTGCCCGGATGGGCCACCTGGAAGTAGCGCCCCGGTGTGGACTTGCGCCCACACAAGGCGATGCCCGATGGGCGCATTTCTAGGCAGCGGCCAGCCTGATGCTCGGTCAACACGCCAGTGATGTGATCGTCTACCACCACCACCTCGTCCACCTTGCCATAGAGCTGTTTGGCGAAAATGCCCACGGTGGCCGAACCACAGCCCACGCGCATGCGCTGCTCTTCCACCCCGTTGACGATAGGGGGTTTGCCGGCTTGGATCACGATCTGGGCGCCACCGTCAATAGTGAGTTCCACCGCTTTCTTGTTGCCCAGCGCCGCCATCATGTCCACCGTGATGCGGCCCTCTTTTTTGCTGCCCCCAGTGAGGTGGTGCACACCGCCCAGCGACAGCATCTGTGAACCGTACTCAGCCGTGGTGACGTGTCCCACCACCTCGCCCTTGCAGCGCACATTAGCCTGCTCGGGGCCAATGTAGCGGTCGGTGTCGATCTTCACCTTGTAACTACAGTAGCTGAAGATACCTTCAGTGACCACAGTCACCATGTCCACACCCTGCGCCCTGGTGCTGACAATGAACGGCGCAGGCTTGTAGTCGGGGTAGGTGGTGGATGACCCCACACCAGTCACAAACACCTCGTCGGCCAGTAGCAGGTCTGCATTCCAGTCCGGCGCCCCGGACACATCCTGTGCATCGGGCGCACCGTTTTGCACCACACGCCCGATGAACTGCACCAGCTTGGCGCCCTGCTGGCCCAGCGTCTTGCGCAGCACGACCACTGGATCGATACGGATCAGCACGCCATCCTGATTGGCATAGCGGTCGCAAGCACCCGTGCGGCCATTGGTAATCTGGCACAAGACCGGGCAGGCATTGCACTCGATTTTGGTGTCGGACATCCGTTCGCTGCGCGCTCGCGCCGGCATTTGGGGCTCATCCATCCCTGGCAGTCCGTCTGTTCTGGTGTGCTCGGTCATGTATCTATTTACCTCAAAAGTGCATGCTCGACTTGAGCGCCGCTTAATCTTAATGTAGTATTCACTACACCTAAATGGAGTAAAACCTACATCAATTCATCGAGATTTTCATGTAGTCTTTACTAACTGCCCATGGAGTAAACCCTAAACAAGTGTCTTGTACGCAATGTTTATGCCAATGTCGGCGGTGCTAGGTCCGCCCTTTCAGGAGTTCGTATGACCCACGTCGTGACTAATGCCTGTGTGCGCTGCAAGTCCACCGACTATGTGGACGTGTGCCCGGTAGTCTGTTTCAAGGAAGGCTCGAGCTTCCTGGTGATCAATCCAGACGAATGCATTGACTGTGCGATGGGCATCCCCGAGTGCCCGTTCAGTACCATTTATGCGAAAGAAGACCTGCCGACCGATCAGCGGAACTTCATCGCCATCAATGCCGACCATGCACCCGGCTAGCCGGTCATCAGCAAGCGCAGACCCCCGCTGTCAAACGCGAACGAATGGAAAGACCGGAACCACAAATTGGCCACCTTAAAAGATTGGCCCTTCCCCCGAGGAAACCACCATGAGTGCATTCATCGAAGAACGCGTGCGCAGTGTTCAAAACTGGACCGATCGCCTGTTCAACTTCACCACCACCCTCGATGCCGCCCTGCGCTTCAACAACGGCAACTTCACGATGATTGCTTGCGCATCAATGAAAAGCCGCTGCTGCGGCCGTACAGCAATGCCTCGCCCAACTACGCGGATCAACTGGAATTACTTAGCACCAAGGTCGGGGGTGGCCCGCTCACCTCGCGCCTTCAGCACATCCAAGTGGGCGACGCCGTCATCGTCGGGCGTAAGCCCACCGGCACCTTGGTGTTGAACTACCCGCTGTCCACTGCCACCGGCCTGGCGCCTTTTATGAGCATCGTGCGAGACCCCGAAATCTACGAAAAATTCAAGCAGGTCATCCTGGTGCACGGCGTGCGCACGGTGGAAGAATCGGCTTACCACGACCTCATCCGCCGACTCCTAAAAAACGCCTTTGCACAAGCCCCCGCAGCCCCATGAGCACAACAACCACGCGCACCCCCACCCGCAAACCTGCTGCACCTGGACGCAAGCCAGGCGTACGCGAACTGGCGGCACAGGAAACTCAGGACAGCATCCTGCGAGCAGCTACCCGCATGTTTGCCAAACACGGTTTTTCAGGCGCGCGCATTGACCAGATCTCTAAGGCGGCCAAGTCGCACGACCGGATGATCTACTACTACTTCGGCAGTAAAGAGGGTCTGTACATCGCCGTGCTCGAAGACCTGTACCGGCGTTTCAACGACGCCGAGGCACGCCTCAAGCTCAATGTTGAAAAGCCTGAAGATGCGCTGATCGCGGTGGTGAGTTTCATCTGGGACTACTACCAGCGGAATCCCGATTTCATTACCCTGCTCAACGACGAGAACCTGCATCGAGGCAAGCACATCTCCAAATCTTTACGCGCCCGCGAATACTCCTCGCCAGCCATCCAGATTCTCGAATCGGTGCTGGCCAGCGGTGCACAGAAAAAGGTGTTCCGCAGTGGCCTGTCGGCGCGTGACGTCTACCTCATGATCGCTGGCCTGAACTATTTCTACCTCTCCAATCGCTACACGCTATCGGCGTTTCTAGGCGAAAAGCTGGAGCAGCACGATGCTATGTTGCATTGGCAGCAGTTTGTGATTGAGACGGTATTGCGCACCGTCAAACCCTAAAATCTTTTCATTACTAAACGGAGCGACACATGGCAGAAATTGCAAACACTGAAAAATCGGGTAAGGTTGTCATCAAGAACATCGGGTTGCTGCTATCGGGCGATATCGACAATCCGATCCTGAATGCCGACACCATCATGGTGGTGGACGGAATCATTGTCGCAGTCGGCAAAGAAAAGGACTGCGACCTAGAAGGTGCCCAACAGACCATTGACGTGCGCCGCACCTGTGTGGCGCCTGGCCTGATTGACAGCCACGTACACCCGGTCTTCGGTGATTGGACGCCGCGTCAGAGCCAGATCGGTTGGATCGAATCGACCATGAACGGCGGTGTCACCACCATGATTTCGGCGGGCGAGGTGCACCTGCCCGGTCGCCCCAAGGACATTGTCGGCCTCAAGGCCCTAGCAATCACCGCGCAGCGCGCGTTCGACAACTTCCGCCCTGGTGGCGTCAAGGTCATTGCTGGCGCACCTGTGATTGAAAAAGGCATGGTTGAGCAGGACTTCAAGGACATGGCAGACGCAGGGGTCAAACTGCTGGGCGAGGTTGGCCTGGGCTCGGTGAAGGCCGGCGAAGAAGCCAAGCAAATGGTGGCCTGGGCACGAAAATACGGCATCCAAAGCACAATACACACCGGTGGCCCGTCCATCCCGGGCTCGGGCCTGATCGACAAAGACGTGGTCTTGGAAGCCGATGCGGATGTGATCGGCCACATCAACGGCGGCCACACGGCCCTGCCTTGGCAACACGTGTGCGAGCTGTGCGAAAAATCCTCCCGTGCTATCGAGATCGTACACAACGGCAACGAGAAGATCGCCATCGAGGCAGCACGCGCCGCCATAGAACTCAAGTGCCCGCACCGCGTGATCTTGGGCACAGACGGCCCTGCAGGCTCGGGTGTGCAGCCCTTGGGCATGCTGCGGCTCATCTCGCTCATTTCCAGCTTCACGGGCATTCCTGCAGAAGTGGTGTTTGGATTTGCCACCGGCAACACCGCACGCATACGCGGCCTGAACTGCGGCCTCATCGAGGTGGGTCGCGCTGCCGATTTTGTGTTTATGGACAAGGCCCAGCACACTGCTGGCAAAGATCTGCTGGATAGCGTGCAACTGGGCGACATTCCCGGCATTGGCATGGTTATGATAGATGGCTTGGTGCGCTGTGGCCGCAGCCGCAACACCCCGCCCGCGACAGAAATTCCAATAATCATTTAACCGCGCGCGTTCCCCTGTAGATGGTGGTCGATTTGCAGCCCTATGCCCTGCTGCCGTGGGGCCACGCTCTGACCCGCCTAAACCGGCTGCGGCTGGCCGACTTGGCGCGAGAGCCGCCGATCCTGATCGGGCTGCAGCACAATCGCGACTACTTTCTGTCGCTGTTCCGCGCCGCGGGCGTCAGCCCGCGCATTGCATACGAGAGTCCGTCCGTTGAAATGGTCTGAACCCTGGTGGCCAACGGATTAGGCGTCTCGCTGCTGACGACACGCCCGTCGCGGGACATCAGTTATGACGGTAAATGCATTGCCTGCCGCGACCTGCACGGCAGCCTGCAGCCCTAGTCAGTGGTGCTGGCCTATCCAACCGACGATGACCAGCGACCCGAATTGACACGGGCGTTTGCCCAGATGGTGAATGCCTGCTTCTCCAAGCTGGGCACCAGCCCCGCCATTGCGCCACCCCGGGTGACAGAATGAATGCGGCTGGCCCGTTAATTGCTTGTGAATCCGTTGTTATCGACTTACCTGTATATACAGTTAAATCCCGGTCAAAATTCCGCGCTCCATGCACCATCCAAGGGATGAATGATGTAAGGAGGCCTGAAATCAAAGGCACTGCCGACCCAGTTTGGGGATAGGGGTTTATCCTGTATAGACAGGTTTGAGTTCGTTGACACAATCAGCTTGCCAGGCATCACGCACAGGATCCTGGAAGTTAATCAACTCTTTAACCGACTGGAGAATGTGATGGGCATGACGATTTTCAAGAAAGCAGCAACGCTGCTGGCCGTGGGTAGCTGCATGGTGGGCCTGAGTGCTCCAGCCGCCGCGCAAGACACCAAGGTGGTGATTGGCATGTCTGGCTGGACCGGCTTTGCCCCGCTAACCCTCGCCGACAAGGCCGGTCTGTTCAAAAAACAGGGGCTTGATGTCGAGATCAAGATGATTCCGCAGAAAGACCGCCATCTGGCGCTGGCCGCCAAGGCCATACAGTGCGCGGCCACCACCGTGGAAACCCACGTGGCCTGGAACACCAACGGCGTGCCCATCGTGCAGATTTTCCAGCTTGACAAGTCTTACGGCGCTGACGGCATCGCGGTGCGCGGCGACATCAAGGGCTTTGCCGACCTCAAGGGCAAGACTATTGGCGTGGATGCACCTGGCACCGCGCCGTACTTCGGCCTGGCCTGGATGCTGAGCAAGAACGGCATGAGCCTGAAAGACGTAAAAACCACCACGCTCAGCCCGCAAGCTGCGGCGCAGGCTTTCGTGGCCGGGCAGAACGACGCCGCCATGACGTACGAGCCCTACCTGTCCACCGTGCGCGACAACCCCCAGGCCGGCAAGATCCTGGCCACCACGCTGGACTACCCGATGGTGATGGACACGCTGGGCTGCGCGCCCGAGTGGCTTAAGGCCAATCCGAAAGCAGCGCAGGGTCTGGCTAATGCCTACTTCGACGCCCTGACAATGATCAAGGCTGATCCGGTCAAGTCCAATGAAATCATGGGGGCTGCCGTCAAGCAGACCGGTGAGGCCTTTGCCAAATCGTCCTCATTCCTGCGCTGGCAGGATAAGGCTGCCAACCAGAAGTTTTTTGCCGGCGAACTGCAGCCCTTCATGAAGGACGCCTCCAGTATCCTGCTGGAGGCCGGCGTGATTCGCAAGGCGCCGGCAGATTTCGCCGTGATGTACGACGCCAGCTTCATCAAGTAATTTCATGACCACAGCAACCACGATGCCGGCATCAAAGTCCCCGGTGAGGCCCCGGCGGCGCGCTCTGGCTCCGCTGGAGCCGGTGAGTCAACGCGCACAGTGGCTGCTAGGCCTGGGATTCTTCGTCCTCTTTTTTACCGTCTGGGGTGCATTCACCCTGGGTGGCTACGTTTCACCCACGTTTCTGGCCAGCCCGGTCACGATGGCGCGCGAAGGCTGGCTGCTGTTCACAGAGTTCAACTTCATCCATGACATTGGCATGACCGTGTGGCGGGTGTTCGGCGGATTTTTGCTGGCGGCGGTCATCGCCGTGCCGCTGGGCATTGCCATGGGCGCGCACAAGGGCATCGAGGCGTTTCTGGAACCCTTTGTATCGTTCTGCCGTTACCTGCCTGCGTCGGCCTTTATTCCTCTGCTGATCCTGTGGGCCGGCATCGGTGAGTTGCAGAAGGTGCTGGTGATTTTCATTGGCTCGGTGTTCCAAATCCTGTTGATGGTGGCAGTCAGCGTGGGGTCGGCGCGTAAAGACCTCGTTGAAGCAGCCTATACCTTGGGTGCGCAACCGTCAGGCATCATCAAGCGGGTGCTGATTCCGGGTGCCGCACCTGAGATCGCGGAAATCCTGCGGCTCGTGCTGGGCTGGGCATGGACCTATGTCATCGTTGCCGAACTGATCGGTTCGTCCTCGGGCATCGGGCACATGATCACCGACAGCCAGTCGCTGCTCAACACCGGCCAGATCATCTTCGGCATCATCATCATCGGTCTGATCGGCCTGATTTCGGACTTTGCCTTCAAGGCGCTGAATCGCCGCCTGTTTGCCTGGAGTTCGCTGTGAAAAACCAACTCTCGATTCGCGGCGTATCCAGGGTTTTCGTCAGCCCGAAAGGCCAGAAGACCCAGGCCCTCACACCGGTCGATTTCGATGTCCGCGAGAACGACTTCGTAACCATCCTCGGCCCCTCCGGCTGTGGCAAATCGACGCTGCTGCGCATTGTTGCTGGACTTGACCATCCCAGTACCGGCACGGTGCTGCTAGACGGTCAAAAAGTCGATGGCCCCGGGGCTGACCGCGGCATGGTGTTCCAGAGCTACACCCTGTTTCCCTGGCTCACTATCGAACAGAACATCCGCTTTGGCCTGCGCGAGCGCGCCATGCCCGAGGCGCAGCAGAAAGAGCGAGCCGACTACTTCATCGCAAAGGTCGGACTGCGCAGCTTCGAACACCACTTTCCCAAGCAGCTCTCCGGTGGCATGCAGCAGCGCACCGCGATTGCGCGCGCACTGGCCAACGACCCCAAGATACTGCTTCTCGATGAGCCCTTCGGCGCGCTGGACAACCAGACCCGCGTGTTGATGCAGGAGTTGTTGCTGGGCATCTGGGAATCGGCGCAAAAAACCGTCCTGTTCGTGACCCATGACATCGACGAGGCCATCTTTATGGCCAACCGCGTGGCGGTGTTCAGCGCCCGGCCCGGGCGCATCAAGACCGAGATCGCCGTGAATTTCCCGCATCCGCGCCACTACACCATCAAGACCTCGCCCGAGTTCATGGCCATCAAGGCGCAGTTGACCGAAGAAATCCGCGCCGAGTCGATGGCGGCGGATGTGCATTGAAACGCGGGCGACCCGACACCATGGCCACCAACGCATCGGCGTCCACGTCACGAGCACGTTCCACCCCGGTGGCGCACGCGAAGCCGCAGGCCGACGCCACCCGCGGCACCGCGCTGTACCAGCAGATCAAGGACTTTGTGGCAGGGAACATCCAGGATGGCCGCTGGAAGGCCGGCGACCGCCTGCCCTCGGAAAATGACCTTGTGCAGCAATTCGGCGTATCGCGAATGACGGTCAATCGGGCGCTGCGCGAGTTGCTGGAGCAGGGCCGAATCCGCCGGGTGGCTGGTGTGGGCAGCTTCGTGGCCGAAGACAAGCCCCGGTCGCACCTGCTGCGCATCGCCAGCCTGGCACAGGACATCCGTTCTCGCGGGCATGACTACAACTGTGAGGTCATCGTCGTGGAACGCATCTCCGCCACGCTGGAAACCGCTGCAGCCCTAGGGCTGCATACCGGCGCCTCGGTGTTTCACAGCGTGTGTCTGCACAAGGAAGATGGGGTGCCGGTGCAGCTTGAGGACCGTTTCGTCAATCCGGCCATGGCCCCCGGCTTTGCCCAACAGGACTTTTTGCAGGAACAGCCCTCCGACTTCCTGGTGCGCACCGTGCTTTTTGATCAGATGGAACATGTGGTCGATGCTGTGCTACCTACGCTCGAACAGGCCAACCTGCTGCAGATGGAGCCAGGCCAGCCTTGCCTGCTGTTGACACGGCGCACGTGGCAGCGCGAGGTGCCCATCACCATCGTGCGCTGCCTGCATCCGGGCGCCCGCTACAGGTTGGGCAGCCGCTTCCAAACCAACGGCAACGCCCTGGCCAGCTGAGGCTTGACGACGGCATCGAATGCAGCATCAAACCACACTTGTCTATACAGGAGCATACCAATGTCCCCGACCACCTTCACCTTGCTGCCCGGCAGTGTCACCCTGGCTCAATGGCGCGACATATTCCGGGGTGCCACCGCCACACTCGACCCGGCATGCGCCACCGGGGTGGCCGCCAGTGCGGCAACGGTGAAGCGCATTGTTGCCAGGGGAGAGCCGGTCTATGGCATCAACACGGGGTTTGGCAAGCTGGCTAGTGTGCGGATTCCTGCGCACGACCTGGAAAAGCTGCAGCGCAACATCGTGTTGTCGCATTGCGCTGGCATAGGCGAGGCCACCCCGTTGCCGGTCACGCGGCTGATGATGGCGCTCAAACTTGCCAGCCTGGCCCAAGGGGCATCCGGCATTCGTCCAGCTACGCTGAACCTGCTCGAAGCCATGCTGCAGTGCGGGGTGATTCCGGTGGTGCCGGCGCAAGGGTCGGTGGGCGCATCCGGTGACCTGGCCCCGCTGTCACACATGACAGCGGTAATGATTGGCGTGGGCGAGGCGGACACACCCACCGGGCGCAAGAGCGCCGTGGAGGCACTGGCCAGTGTGGGCTTGGTGCCGGTGGTGCTGGGGCCGAAGGAAGGGTTGGCCCTGCTCAACGGCACGCAGTTCTCCACCGCTCATGCGCTGGCCGGGTTGTTTGAGGCCGAGCGCCTGTTCCAGTCGGCCCTGCTTACCGGTGCGCTGTCCACGGACGCGGCTCGGGGCACGGATGCGCCGTTCGACGCGCGCATCCACACTTTGCGCAAGCACAAGGGCCAGATCGCCGCGGCCGAGGCGCTGCGCCAGTTACTGCTGGGCAGTGCCATCCGCGCCTCGCACCTCAGCGGTGACGAACGGGTACAAGACCCCTATTGCCTGCGTTGCCAGCCCCAGGTGATGGGTGCCTGCCTGGATGTGCTGAACCATGCCGCCAGCTTGCTGGAGACCGAGGCCAACGGTGTGTCGGACAACCCGTTGATCTTCCCCGGAGTGGACGGCAAGCCCGACGACTCGCTGTCGGGCGGCAACTTCCACGCCGAGCCGGTGGCCTTTGCCGCCGACATGATCGCGCTGGCGATCTGCGAAATCGGCTCCCTGGCCGAGCGCCGCATTGCCATGCTGGTGGACCCGGCACTGTCGGGCCTACCGGCCTTCCTGACCCCCAAACCTGGCCTGAACTCAGGCTTCATGATTCCACAGGTGACCGCTGCCGCGCTGGTGTCCGAAAACAAGCAGCGTGCTTATCCGGCCAGTGTCGACTCCATTCCGACCTCGGCCAACCAGGAAGACCATGTGTCCATGGCCGCGCACGGTGCGCGCCGGCTGGCCCCCATGGCGGAAAACGCCATGGCTGTTATCGCCATCGAATGGCTGTGCGCGACCCAGGGCTGTGATTTCCACGCGCCGCTCGCGACTAGCAACGCGCTGCAGCAGGCCGTGAAGCTGCTGCGCGCCCAAGTGCCCGCGCTGGGCAACGACCGCCACTTGCAGCCCGACCTGCAGGCCGCCATCGACATGGTGCGCAGCGGCGCGTTGCGTGCGGCAGTGCCCGACGTAGCCCTGCCCGGCGTTGTCTGAATCCGTCCCCCTCTCAGTGCATTTGAATAAAGGAGCCGTCCATGACCACCAACAAAGATCCCCGCATCGACCCCACCCGCGTGATCCGCGCGGCGCGAGGCAGTGAGTTGCATTGCAAGAACTGGATCACCGAAGCGGCCTACCGCATGATCCAGAACAACCTGGACCCCGAAGTGGCCGAGAACCCGCAGGCCCTGGTGGTTTACGGCGGCATTGGCCGCGCGGCGCGCGACTGGGCCTGCTTCGACCAGATCCTGGCCTCGCTCAAGGACCTGAACGACGATGAGTCGCTGCTGATTCAGTCCGGCAAGCCCGTGGGCGTGTTCAAAACGCACCCCAACGCGCCCCGGGTGCTCATTGCCAACTCCAACCTGGTGCCCAAGTGGGCCAACTGGGAACACTTTAACGAGCTCGACCGCAAGGGCTTGTTCATGTACGGGCAGATGACCGCCGGTAGCTGGATCTACATCGGCAGCCAAGGCATTGTGCAGGGTACGTTCGAGACCTTTGTCGAGGCCGGTCGCCAGCACTACGGGAATGACCTGTCAGGCAAGTGGTTCCTGACTGCGGGCCTGGGCGGCATGGGTGGCGCGCAACCGCTGGCCGCCACGCTGGCCGGTGCCGTCTCACTGAACATCGAGTGCCAGCAGGCCAGCATCGACTTCCGCCTGCGCACGCGGTACGTGGACAAACAGGCGCACAACATCGACCATGCCATCGAACTGATCAAGGAGTACACCGCGAAAAAGGAAGCGGTGTCCATCGCGCTTCTGGGCAACGCGGCCGAAGTGGTGCCCGAACTGGTCCGGCGCGCCAAGGCAGGCGGCATCAAGCCCGACCTGGTGACCGACCAGACCTCGGCGCATGACCTGATCAACGGTTACCTGCCGATCGGCTGGACCGTCGAGCAATGGAAGGCCGCGCAGCACGACCCGGCCCAACACGCGCGGCTGACCGCCAACGCGGCAAGTAGTTGCGCCGTGCATGTGCAGGCCATGCTGGACTTCCAGGCCATGGGCATCCCGACGGTGGACTACGGCAACAACATCCGCCAGGTGGCGTTCGACCACGGTGTAATGAACGCGTTTAACTTCCCTGGTTTCGTGCCGGCCTACATCCGCCCGCTGTTCTGCGAAGGCAAGGGGCCATTTCGCTGGGTGGCGCTGTCGGGGGACCCGCTGGACATCTACAAGACCGACGCCAAGATCAAGGAGCTGTTCCCCGACAACAAGCACACCCACCGCTGGCTGGACATGGCGCGTGAGCACATCAGCTTCCAGGGCCTGCCTGCGCGCATTTGCTGGCTCGGTCTGGGCGAGCGCCACCTGGCCGGACTGGCCTTTAACGAGATGGTGAAGAGTGGCGAACTCAAGGCACCGATCGTCATCGGGCGCGACCATCTGGACACCGGCTCGGTGGCCAGCCCGAATCGCGAGACTGAGTCCATGAAGGACGGCACCGACGCGGTGAGTGACTGGCCGCTGCTCAACGCCTTGCTCAACACCGCCGGTGGCGCCAGCTGGGTCAGTCTGCACCATGGTGGCGGCGTGGGCATGGGTTACTCGCAGCATGCCGGCATGGTGATCGTGGCCGACGGCACCGACGCTGCCGCCGAGCGGCTGGCACGGGTGCTGGTGAATGACTGCGCCTCTGGCGTGATGCGCCATGCCGACGCCGGCTATGAGCAGGCCATTGCCACGGCGAAGAAACACGGGCTCAAGCTGCCGATGATCAAGTGATGTGGCCGCCATGCTCCATCGTTTCGCCCTCGTCGACCTGAGCCCTGCGCCGTGGAAAAACGGCGGCGGCAGCACGCGCGAGATCGTGTGCTGCCCCCCGGGCGCAGGCATGGACGCTTTTGACTGGCGGGTGAGCATTGCCAGCATTGCGGTGAGCGGGCCTTTTTCGGTTTTCCCGGGTGTGGACCGTGTGATCCTGCTGCTCGACGGCGACGGGGTGCACATGCAGTCGGCTGGCGGCATTGACCACCGGCTCGACGAAGCCCTCCAGCCGTTTGCCTTCTCCGGCGATGCCGCGCTGGACTGCACGTTGCTCGGCGGACCGTCGCAGGATTTCAACGTGATGACCCGGCGCAGCGCCCTGCGCGCCAAGGTCATGGTGCTGCGTGATGAAGCGACCCTGGCACCAACGCCCCGCGGCCTGTTGCTGGCATTGCGCGGCACGTGGCAGTTGCACGCCGATGGGGTCGCGCAGGACTGCACCGACGCACAGGGTGTGTGGTGGGATGGCTGGGCGCACGGGTGGCATGTCAAGCCGCAGGGTGATGATCCGGCGCTACTGTGGGTGCATCTGGAGGCTGTGGGAGCTGATTGATATGAAAAAAGTATCTGAACCACCCGTGGAACAGGCATTACAGGCTATTCAGTTGATAGCAGATTTGCCTTCCGCCGATGGCGTCTGGGAGCACCTGTGCCCGCTGCAGGAGGCGGTGGAAGGGCTCGCAACGGAGTCCGGCGAGGTCAGCCTTGTCGTGGCAGATAGCCGGATTGGCTGGATCGGCGCTTGCAATGCCGTGCCCGCGATGTACGCCGAGCTGCCGCGCTTTGACGGGTGCGGGGCGTTGCTGGGCCCCGGTCTGGTGGATTGCCACACGCACCTGGTTTACGGCGGCCAGCGCGCCAATGAGTTCGCCATGCGCCTGGCCGGCGCCAGTTACGAAGACGTGGCCCGCGCTGGCGGCGGCATAGCATCAAGCGTGCGCGCCACGCGCGAGGCCAGTGAGGACACGCTGTTCGAGCTGGCTGCGCGACGGGTCGAAGCACTGCTGGCCGAGGGTGTCTGCGCCATCGAGATCAAATCCGGCTACGGCCTGGCGCTGGCGCACGAGCGCAAGCAGCTGCGCGTGGCGCGGCGTCTGGGCGAGGCCTATGGCGTCACGGTGCGCACCACCTTCCTGGGCGCCCATGCGCTGCCCCCCGAGTACGCTGGGCGCAGCCAGGACTACATTGACCTCGTGTGCCAAGAGGTGTTGCCCGCCCTGGCCGCCGAGGGCCTAGTGGATGCGGTGGACGTGTTCTGCGAACGCATCGGCTTCTCGCTGGCCGAGACCGAACAGGTGTTCAAGGCCGCTCAAGCGCTGGGCCTCCCGGTCAAGCTGCACGCCGAGCAGCTGTCCGACATGGGCGGCTCGGCCCTGGCGGCGCGCTTTGGCGCGCTGTCGTGTGACCACATTGAGCACCTGAGCCCTGAAGGCATCGCCGCCATGAAGGCCGCCGGTACCGTGGCCGTGTTGCTGCCCGGTGCCTACTACACGTTGCGCGACACCCACCTGCCGCCCATTGAAGCGCTGCGCGACGCCGGTGTGCCCATGGCGGTCAGCACCGACCACAACCCTGGCACCTCGCCGGCCCTGAGCCTGCTGCTGATGGCCAACATGGCCTGCACGCTGTTTCGCCTGACCGTGCCCGAGGCGCTGGCCGGCATCACCCGCCATGCGTCGCGGGCGCTGGGCCTGCAGGACACGCACGGCGCGCTGGCCGTAGGGCGCCCGGCCAACTTCGTGCTGTGGGATCTGGACGACGCGGCCGAGCTGGTCTATTGGTTCGGCCAGCGTCCGGACTGCACCGTGGTGCGCCAGGGGCGAGTGGCGGTCAACACCCTGGGCCTGGCCATGCCCGCGAAGGCCTGCCATGGTTGACACCGCTTCTGCGAATTGCCTGTTTGCCGCCGACGTCCTGCTGTCCACCGGCTGGGCGCGCAATGTGCTGCTGGCCTGGAATGCGGACGGCCAGCTCACGGCGGTCACCGTCGACAGCGTGCGACCCAAGGGGGTGCTTGAAGTGATTGGTCCGGTGATTCCCGGCCTGCCCAACCTGCACTCCCATGCCTTCCAGCGCGCCTTTGCCGGTCTGACCGAGTTCCGAAACGACCCCGCCGACAGCTTTTGGAGCTGGCGCACGCAGATGTACCGCTTCGCGCGGCACATCACGCCCGGGCAACTGGAGGCCATCGCCACCTGGCTTTACATTGAGATGCTGGAAGCCGGCTACACCGCCGTCTGCGAGTTCCACTATGTGCACCACGAGCCGGACGGCCAGGCATACGCTGACGATGCCACGCTGGCGCTGTGCCTGCTGCGCGCGGCCAAAACGGCGGGCATCGGCCTGACCCTGCTACCGGTGCTCTACCAGACCGCCGGCTTTGGCGGCACGCCCCCAGCGGACGGGCAACTGCGCTTCATCCGCAGCACTGACAACATGCTGCGGCTGCTGGAGCGGCTCAAGCCCCTGTGCGACGCGCAGGGCGCGCGCCTGGGCCTGGCCCCGCATTCTCTGCGGGCCGTGCCGCCAGATGAGCTGCGCCAGGCATTGGCCGGGCTGCACGCGCTCGACGCCACGGCACCGGTGCACATCCACATCGCCGAGCAGACTGCTGAGGTCGATGCCTGCCTGGCCTGGAGCGGCCAGCGCCCGGTGGAATGGTTGCTGAACCATGTCCAGATAGATGCGCGCTGGTGCCTGGTGCACGCCACGCATCTGAGCGCTCAGGAAATCGCCCGGGCCGCCGTCACCGGCGCCGTGGCCGGCATCTGCCCCAGCACCGAGGCCAACTTGGGCGACGGCATCTTTGACATGCCCGCCTGGTTGTCAGCGGGTGGGCGCTGGGGGCTGGGCTCCGACAGCCACGCCACGGTCAACGCGGCCGAAGAGCTGATGCTGCTTGAATACAGCCAGCGCCTGCGGACCCGCCAGCGCAACGTGCTGGCCAACGCGCACCAGCGTCACACGGCCACGGCGATGACCTTGGCCGCCGTGGCCGGTGGCGCGCAGGCCAGCGGCCGGCAGATTGCAGGCCTGGCGGTGGGGCAGCAAGCCGACCTAGTGGTGCTGGATGCGCGAAACTTGGCTCTGGACGGTCTGAACGTTCCGGACAGGCTCTCGGGCCATGTGTTCGCCAGCCACCGAAGTTCGGCCGTGCAGTCGGTGTGGGTAGGCGGCCACCAGCAAGTCCTTGGCGGCCGTCACGGCCTGCACACCACGGCCGCAGAGGCATTTGTCGCCGCGCGGTGCCAACTCATGAATGAGGCGGCCGAATGACGCCCACACCCCATTGACCGAACACGCCATGAACCCGATGACCCATCAAGCGCCCTTTGTCTTTCACCCGGGCACGCAGCCGTTCCTCATCTCTATGCCGCAGGCGCGCGAGGTGCACGACACGGACTGGTACCTCGACCGGCTGTATGACTTCGCCGTCGGGCTGGGCGCGTCCATCCTGCAGACGGTGCTGCGTTTTGCCAACCAGAAGCAACCCTGACATGCAGCCCAACCTTGCAGCCCCTGACGGCTTCATCCAGGCGTTGATCGACGCGCTGGGACCAACATCGGTGCGCGTGGGCGATGCGCTCGAGGCGCGCCACCTATCCGACTGGAGCGGGGCACCAGCGGTGCATCCGCTGGCCTTGTTGCGCCCCACCGACACCCAAGGTGTCGCCGCAGCCCTTCGCCTGTGCCATGCGTACTGCGTGCCGGTCGTGCCGCAGGGTGGCATGACCGGACTGGCGGGTGGCGCCATGCCGCAGATTGATGCGGTGGCCTTGTGCCTGGAGCGCATGAACACGCAGGTGATGGCAGACACTGTCGCTGCGACCTTGACAGTTCAAGCCGGGGTCACGCTGCAGGCGGCTCAGGAAGCGGCGGCGGCTGTCGGCTTGGCGTTCGGCGTGGACCTGGGCGCGCGCGGTTCCTGCCAGATCGGTGGCAATCTGGCCACCAACGCAGGGGGAAACGGGGTGCTGCAGTTTGGCATGATGCGCGAGCAGGTGCTGGGACTGGAAGTGGTGCTGGCAGATGGCACGGTGCTGGACATGATGCGCCCAATGATCAAGAATAACACCGGCTACGACCTCAAGCACTGGTTTGTGGGCTCCGAGGGCACGCTGGGCATCATCACCCGCGCCATCCTGCGCCTGTATCCGGCCAAGCCTGCCAGGGTGAGCGCGCTGGTCGCCCTGCCCGACTATGCGGCGGCGATCAGGTTGCTGCGCCTGCTGCAATTGACCTTTCCGGGGGCATTGGCGGCATTTGAGCTGATGTGGGAAGACTTTTTCACCACCTCGCTGCAATGGAGCCAGACCGCGTCGCCTTTCGGCCAAACCTATCCTTTTGCCGTGCTGGCAGACGTCACAGGCAACGACGAGGGTGCCCTGGGCGAGAGCTTGCAAACGGTTCTGGCGCAAGCGATGGACCAGGGCCTGGTGCTGGATGCCGTACTGGCCCAGACCCAGGCTCAGGCCAGCGCCCTGTGGCGCATCCGCGAGGCCAGCGCCGAATTTCCGGCACGGCTGGATCCGATCAACTTTGACATCAGCCTGCCCATCGCAGCGATCGGTGAATTCGCCGACGCCTGCATCGATGCCCTCTCAAAACGCTGGCCCGACCACAAAACCCTGCGCTTTGGTCATCTGGGCGACGGCAACCTGCACCTGACCAGTGATGCACGTTCGCTCGGAAGCACCGGTTCCACCGAACAGTCCTCACATGAGCTACAGGCCCTGATTTATGCACTGCTGGCCGAGCGAGGCGGCAGCATTTCCGCCGAACACGGGATTGGTCTGCACAAGAAGCCCTACCTGCACCTCAGCCGATCAGCCCCCGAGCTGACGGTGATGCGTGCCATCAAGCAGGCCTTGGATCCTTTGAACCTGCTCAATCCGGGCAAGGTGTTTGATCTGCACCCATATGACATGAAAGCACACCCATGACAAGCAGCCCAATCGACCAGCTCCACCGCATCGTCCGCCCGGAAGTACGGGACCTTCCTGCCTACAACGCTGGGCTGTCCTGCGACGTGGTGCGCCAACACTATGGCGTGGACCACCTTGCGCGCTTGGGCAGCAACGAAAATCCGTCCGGCCCGAGTCCGGCCGTGGCTCAGGCACTGGCTCGAATTGCGTCGGACGCCGGCCGTTATCCTGATCCGAACTGCCTGGCAATGCGCGCCGCCATTGCGGCGCGAACCGGCGTGCAGTCCGCTGAAGTCATCATCGGAAACGGATCGGAAAATCTGCTCGAACTGCTGTGCCTGGCCTTCCTGTCGCCGGGTGACCGGGTGGTGACCCTGCTGCCCTCCTTCGGCCTGCACGAGATCTTTCCCCGCATGATGGGCGCTCTGGTGGACATGGTGCCGGTCACACCCGCCATGGAATTCGACATCCCCGCCTGGTGCGAGGCCCTGGCGCGCGGCGGGCGCCCGCCGAAAATGGCCATTCTGAGCAACCCGTCCAATCCGGTCGGATGCATGCTCCACGATGCAGCTTTTGAGCGCATCGTGCAAGCCGCACACCCGGAAACGCTGCTGGTGATCGACGAGGCCTACTATGAATATGCCCGGTGTTCGCCAGACTTTGCGGACTCACTGAATCGGCTGCACCAACAAAATCGCCCTTGGATCGTCCTGCGAACCTTCTCCAAGGCCTGGGGGCTGGCCGGATTGCGAGTGGGCTATGGCCTGGCCTCGCACGCGAGCTTGGTACAGATTCTGGATCGGGTGCGCACGCCTTTCAATGTGAACCTGGCGGCGCAGGTTGCGGCTCTGGCGGCATGGGGCGACCCAGATTACATGATGACAAGCGTACGCACCGCCGTTGCGCAACGCGACCTCATGGCCGCGCAACTGCGCGCCTTGGGCGTGACCGTGGCCCCGTCCGCCGCCAACTTCCTGTTTCTGGACCTGCACCGCGCCAACGGACCCGTGGCCGAGGCACTGCTGGCGCGCGGCATCATCATCAAACCCTGGAAGGAGGCCGGCTTCGAGACGTTCATCCGCGCCTCCGTTGGCACTGCTGCGGACAACCAAAGAATCGTCGCCGCACTGGCAGACATCCTGCGCCAAGGGGTTTGAGCAGTGCGTCGGTACTTTCAGGCCCGTCAGTAAGATTCGTGTGAAAACCGGCCACTTCGTTCTTTTAGGAATTGGCTGCGTGTTCGCAAGGTGGGTTTTGGTATGGTTCACGCCCCTGTCAATTCGGGAACCGTATGGCCCCCACCCCTGCAAGCATAATCTATCCAGAACTGCCCGATCCGCTGACTCCAGGCGACTTGCAGCAACTCTTCAGCCCGAGCTTTGATGAGCGCCAGTGGGCGCCTACCGTTGTGCGGGCAACCGCATCGCAGGTGGCACTACTGGTGCAGCTAAAGATTTTCCAGAGTATTGGACGTTTTCGGTCGCCCGCCGAAATCCCCGACATCGCAATTGAGCACGTCGCCCGGCGTATGGGCGTCGAATTCCAACCAGACTTTCCGGAGCGAACGCGCTATCGGCACCGGCAGGCCATTTTCAAACGGCTTGGTGTGATTTCGTGGGGGCCCGAGGCGCTGGCACTGACCAAAGCTAGCCGACATTCACGCATCTACAGTTTTTTGCCGCCAATGTCCACTACCAAGGTGGCCCATCCTCAAAGTGGTCGTCTCGTGATGGCCAGGTCCCGCCATTGGAAGCGGTTGCCCGATACCTGCCGTTTGGCGAACCAAATTCTCAACACCGGACATTTCATTTACACAGTACGACGATCTGCAGCCAATGACCATGACCATTACCATCGCTTCGAGGCGGAAAGTACTACTTTAGGTTGAGGCTACTGTAGATTCGGTACATGTCGCACCGGTGAAAAACTGTTCGACGTTGTGTACCAAACTGTCGAGGTGGTAACCACCCTCCTGCACAAATAGCGTAGGGAGATTAAGACTCGCAACTGCCTGTCCCAAGCGTTGAAAGCCGGCGCTGGTGACGCCAACTAGGGATTGTGGATCGTCCTTGTAGATGTCAAAGCCCAGCCCAAAGACGATCGCTTCGGGCTGGAAGCTGCGTATAGCGCCCAGGGCCTGCTCTACGTTTTCGAAGAACAGCGATTCAGGTGCACCATGGGGCATCGGCAAGTTGAGGTTGAATCCCTTGCCAATACCGGACCCCGTTTCTTCGCTGAAGCCGGCAACTGCCGGATAAAAGTTGGTTGGATCGCCGTGGATGGAGACGTAAAAGACATCAGCCCGGTCGTAAAAGATTTCCTGTACGCCCTGACCGTGGTGCATGTCCGCATCAAATACAGCGACCCGCGAAAACTTTTTCCGCAGTTCCTGGACTGCAATGGCCGCGTTGTTGAGATAGCAGAAACCACCGGCGGCGGCAGCGCGTGCGTGGTGGCCGGGCGGGCGGCACAAGGCATAGGCCTGAGGGCTACCCTGGATGAGTTCCTGCGCACCCGACAGCGCGCACTGCGCCGCCCAATAGGCCGAATGCCAGGTGGACGCGCCCACTGGGCAACTGCCGTCGGCCAGATAGGCCGATGACTGCGCGAGGACGCCACGTAACGCATTGGGTTCGCGCACGAAGATGTTGGATATCACTTCGTCCCCCCAGTCTGCGGGCATCTGCTTCCACTGGGCATGTGCGGTCTCCAGAAAGTGCAGGTAGGCCTGACTGTGAACCGCCCGTAGTCCTGACATGCCATGGTCTGCAGGCGTGCATACCTTAAAGCCCATGTTTTCGACGCCGCGCAGGATTTGGACCGCGCGCTCGGGCACCTCTTGAGGCGTGCGCATCTGGCCACGTGACAGGTAGGTCCGTGGATGGTGCAGAAGTTGATCGATATGGAAAAAGGTTTTCATGTGATCTCCTGAATAGTAGGTTCTGCCTGAGTAGCCGTTAGCGTGGTTGATACCGTGCTAAGGGGGCTGGCTTTGCATGGTGCGTCGGTTGATTTCGATCACCATGGCAGCGGATTGCGGGTTCATGGACTGCTTCATGGCAGGACCTTTCCGGGGTTAAGCAATCCATTGGGATCAAGAGCCTGCTTGATCGTGCGCATCAGTGCAATCTCCTGCTGGGAACGCGAATGTCCGAGGTAGGCCTTCTTATGCAGACCGATACCATGCTCTGCCGAGATCGAGCCGCCGTAGCTGCGCAGCAAGGTGTAAACGCAGTCATCGATCGCATCTTCAGGAAAACTCCCCCAGCTTCTGTCCAGGTGCACGCCGATATGCAGATTGCTGTCGCCGATGTGTCCGAAGTGCACATGCTCACATTGAGGAAAATGCAAGCACAGCGCAGCCTGAAGTTCGGAAACAAACTCGCCAATACGACCAATCGGCAAACTGACGTCGTAACCACAGTAAGGTGACCACATCAGTGGGAACTCGGAAACAGCGTCACGCAATCGCCAGAAGCCTTCACGCTCCTTAAGCGATTGCGCAATCGTTGCATCGATTAACAAACCCATTTCCAGCGCATGTTCAAGCATGGCCGAAAACATGTTCGAATCGCGCTGCTGATCACTGCCCTCAACTTCAAGCAGGGCCTGCAGACTTTCGCCCACGGGCAGGGGCGATCTGATACCTTGAATACGGCTGGTGACCAGTTCGTGGAAATCAGGCCACATGACCTCAAATGCCGACAATGTGCCACCCAGCGATGCCTGAGCATGGCGCAGAAACGCGATGACGGCTGAATAATCGGACAGCGCACACCATGCGGTGCAGCAGCTCGCAGGTAACGGTTGCAGGCGCAGCACGGTACGCGTCACCACACCAAGGCAGCCCTCGGAGCCGATAAAAAGATGCTTGAGATCGAAGCCCGCATTGTTTTTCAGCATCTTGTTCAGGCTGGTGATCAGGGTGCCGTCGGCCAACGCCACTTCCAGGCCCAGAACCTGCTCGCGCATCATTCCATAACGTATGACGCGGTTGCCACCCGCATTGGTGGCAATGTTGCCGCCGATCTGACATGAGCCGCGTGCCCCAAGGTCCACCGCCAAAAGCAAGCCGGCCTCCCGCGCTGCCTCCTGTACTGTCTGCAGCGGCGTTCCCGCCAACACCGTCATGGTCGCCGAAGCCGTATCAATTTCCTCGATCCCATTGAGGCGCTCAAGTGAAAGTGCGATGTCGCCGGAGGCAGGACTGGCACCGGCAACCAGACCCGTCAGGCCGCCTTGCGGGGTAACGGGTTGCTTGTATTGGTAACAGATGGCCAGCACCTGGGCCACCTGAGTGGGGGTACCTGGCCGCACCACCGCCAGCGGCTCGGCGCGATGCACTTGAAACCAGTCGCTGCAGTAGCGCTCGGGGATGGCAGCGCCGGTCAGCACATGGCTTGGGCCAAGCAGCCCGACAAGATCATTTAGCAAGGAAGACATGGTCAGTGCTTGCATAAAGTCAGTTGGAAGCTTGCCGGGCGGCCAATGTCGCTTTCATGTGCATGAGAAACACAGGCAAGGTGAGCACCAGACCGGCGCCAGCAATAACGGTCATGCCCAGCAGGGCCCATGCATCTGGCAGTTGCCCGAACACGACCACGCTGAACAGGAGCGCCAACAGCAGATGGAAATAATTGAACGGCGCGAGCGAGGAAGCCGGCACCCGCAGAAACGCCTTGATCAAGAGGTACTGTCCGATGCCGCTTAGCAGGCCGACCAGAACCATCAGGGATAGATCAGCAAGTCCCGGCCAGTACAGGGCTCCGGCGCTGGGCAAAGACAGCAGTGTCATGCCGGTGCAGACCACAGCGGTCCAGGCATATTGCTGGTCCAGTCCGACCTTGCCTGCGAGTCGGCGCGTGAGCAGTTGGAGCATGGCATAGGCAGCGGCCGCCGTCAGCATCAGCAGACTGCCGACCACTGGCAAGGCACTGCCCGGACGCACGATCAGCAGCATGCCAGCAAATCCGGCCAGTACAGCCACCACTTGCCCCCGTGTTACCTTTTCGCCAAGAACCCAAGGCGAGAGAGCGACGATCATCAATGGCGACAGAAAATAGATGGCCGTGGCCTCGGCTAGCGGCATCGAGCGCAAGGCCTGCATAAAGCTCAGCCCGACTGTGCCCAGCATGAAGCCGCGCAGCAAAACCGTCTTGCGATGCGCGCTCGGCAGGCGCCAGGGAAGACGCTTGCGAAGCATCAGCACAATGGCCATCAAAAGCACCACGCCATAACGGACTAGGTTAACCATGGGGGCCGGATGACGCATGACGACGTCTTTTGCCAGCATATCGAGCGTTGCCAGGGCCAGCAGGGCGCAGAGAAAAATGGCGCAACCCTCAAGCCAGATGGCTTGTGGTGAGCGGGGTGGGCGTTGCGTGTCTGGCATGCGATGCTCGTTGGGAGGGCTGCTGCGAATCTTCAGCTGGCCTGACGCTGCAGGGCGCGCGCGCGGATCGCTGCCAAGGTCTCGCCCGGTGCGATGCCGTCTGCGTCGTAGCGGATTTCGATCAGTGCGGGCAATTGCTCCTTCTCGGCAAACGCCAGCGCACGGGCGAATGCTTCTTCAAACTGGCGGTTGTCGGTGACCACCTCGCCATGACCCCGGTAGGCTTGGACCAAGCGAGAAAAGTCGGGGTTATCAAAACTCAAGGCAATGGTGCGCTCAGGAAACTCCCGCTCCTGGTGGGCTCGGATAGTTCCCCACATGCCATTGTTGAAGACCAGCACGACGATGCCCAAACGGTATTGCATGGCAACGCCAAGCTCCTGCACGTTCATTTGCAAGCAGCCGTCACCTGCGTAGCAGACCACGGTGCGCTGGCGATCTTCCAGTTTGGCTGCAATCGCCGCTGGCAGTCCATAACCCATGCTGCCGACCGTTGGCGCAAGCGAACTGCCGATGCCGCCAAAGCGGCGGTAACGGTGCGGATACAAAGCGTAGTTACCAGCCCCTACCGTAATGCAGGCATTGGCCGGCAGCACAGCATCGACATGACAAGCGGCCTGATCCAGGCTCATGGCGCTGGGCGAACTCAGTGGCTGCAGGCTGCGCAGGTAGTAGTCGTGCGCCACGCGGGTTGATTGGCGCCAGGTCGGCGTATGCTGGGGACGCAGTTCGGCAACCGCTTCAGCGAAACCGACGGTGCTGGCACAGATGCCTTGTGTGGCCTGGAAGACCCGGCCCAGTTCGTTCGGATCGGGATGCACATGGATCAATTGCTGACGCGGCTGGGGACATTCGACGAGCGTGTAGCCTTCGGTGGTGGGCTCGTTCAGGCGTGCACCCACAGCCAGCAGCAGGTCGGCGTCGCACACGAATTGGCGTAACTCTGGCGTCATGCCCCAGCCGACATGACCGGTGAAGTTCGGGTGGCGTTGGTCAAAACACTCAAGCCGACGCCAGGAGACGCCCACCGGCAGATCGAAATGCTCCGCAAAGTTGCGCAGTTGGGCCAGCGCCTGTGGCGTCCAGCCACTCCCCCCCAGCAGCAGAAAAGGGTTGCGGGCAGCCTCCAGACGCTCGCGCAACTGTTCGATTTCCTGCGCAGCAGGCCGCGAAATCACACGCTGATAACGGGGAAGGTCAGCGACCTGAGCCGTGCCCCACAGAGTGTCTTCCGGCAGCGCCAGCACCACCGGGCCGGGGCGGCCGCTGGTGGCAACGGTAAAGGCACGCGCAATGAACTCGGGAATGCGCTCAGTGCGGTCGATCTGCGCCACCCACTTGGCCATCTGGCCAAACATGCGGCGATAGTCGATCTCCTGAAAAGCCTCACGCTCACAGAAATCGCTACCAACCTGACCGATGAACAGGATCAGTGGCGTGGAATCCTGGAACGCCGTGTGCACGCCAATGCTGGCGTTGGTAGCGCCTGGGCCGCGCGTGACGAAACAGATGCCGGGCTCGCCCGTGAGCTTGCCATGAGCCTCGGCCATATAGGCAGCGCCGCTTTCCTGGCGACAGACGATGGCCTGCAGTTCCTGCTGGTGGTCATACAGGGCATCGATGCAGGGCAGGTAACTTTCGCCGGGCACCAGGAACACCCGGCGTACGCCGTGATTGCACAACTGCTGCACCAGAATCTGGCCACCGTTTCGCGCGGGTGGCAGTGCTTGATTGACTGTCATGGTCTGAACCTTCTCAAGAGTGGGCGAGTGCTGCGGAGCTGGTGATCGGGCTCCAGTGCTGCCCGGGAATGGCTGCAATCAGGTTTTTCGTATAGCTGTCACGCGGCTGGTCAAAGACCTCGGCCGGCGTGCCGTGCTCGACGATGCGGCCCTTGTGCATGACGACGATCTGGTGGCAGACCTGCGCCGCCACGCGCAGGTCGTGGGTGATGAAGATCATGGCCAGGTTCATGCGCTTCTGGATGTCCTGCAAAAGGGCCAGCACCTGGGCCTGAACCGAGACGTCGAGCGCCGAGACCGACTCGTCTGCCACCAGCAGTTGCGGCTCCAGTGCCAGGGCTCGGGCGATGCCGATGCGCTGGCGCTGACCACCCGAAAACGCATTCGGATAGCGGTCGAAGGCCGATTCATCGAGTTCAACCAGCCGCAGCAGTTCACGTGCCTTGCGCTCGGCATCCGCATGCGACACACCATTGGCCAGCGGGCCATCGATGATGCTGCGACCCACGGTGTGGCGCGGGTTCAGGGAGGCGAACGGGTCCTGGAAAATCATTTGCAGATGCTGTCGCATCGGACGGAACTGCGCCGGCGTCAGTTGTGCGATGTCCCGACCCTGAAAGATGAGCTGGCCACCGTCGATCTCGATCAGGCGCAGCAGGCATTTGCCGATGGTCGACTTGCCGGAGCCCGATTCACCGACGATGCCCAGGGTTTCGCCACGGCGCACGCTGAAGCTGACGTCGTCCACTGCATTGACAACACGCTTCTTGACGAAGAGGCCGCGCGCAGTCACATAGGTCTTGCGCAGGTTTCTGACCTCAAGAATGGCCGGCTCGGTATCGGTCGCCGTCAAGCCCTCCTTGCGGTGCGGCACGGCGGCAATCAGGCGCTGGGTGTAGGGATGCTGGGGTCGGTTCAGCACCTGCTCAACCGGACCCTGCTCGACCAGAATGCCTTTTTCCATGACGGCAACGCGGTTCGCAATGTCGGCGACGACGCCGAAGTCATGCGTAATGAACATCACGCCCATGCCGATGTCTGACTGGATGCGCTTGATCAGTGCCAGGATCTGGGCCTGCGTTGTGACATCGAGCGCGGTGGTGGGTTCATCAGCGATCAGGATGGAAGGCTCGAGTGCCAAGGCCATGGCGATCATGACGCGCTGGCGCTGACCACCAGAGAGACGGAAGGGGTAGGCGTCCTTGAGTGTGAGCGGGTCGGGCAGACCGACGAACTCGATCAGTTCGAGCACCCGGTCGGTGCGCGCCGCGCCGGGATAAGCCCCGTGCACCGCAAGCACTTCGCTGATCTGCTCACCCACGCGCATCAGCGGGTTCAGGGCCGACATCGGTTCCTGAAACACCATGCTGATGTCCTTGCCACGTA
>JFJP01027142.1_pt1 | contig 28334 bp, 36 predicted proteins | sample 431651 | NCBI WGS metagenome assembly JFJP01 (sample SAMN02602958, study PRJNA72255) | Microbial mat metagenome, whole genome shotgun sequencing project. | biome: fresh water; feature: sink hole; material: water; isolation source: purple microbial (photo- and chemosynthetic) mats found in... | reverse complement strand
CTTGTCGAGTAATGTCTTTTTTCAACAATAGTTGTGTGAATTTCGTTAAGTATTTTAGCATTTTCATTAAACAATTCATTTACGTTTTTAATTGAGGAATAAGCTTCATTTTCTTTGTTAGTTTTGATGTTTTTTTCATTTAATGTTTTATCGAAACAAGAATCTTTTGAATTATTCAAAGAATTATTTCTTGAATGCTTCGTATTTGATTGGACAATTGTTGATTTTTTATTTGTTCTTTTTTTATATCTCATAGAATTTATAAACTTTAAATTGTTGAGTCTTTCAGAAAATTCTTTCGAAAACTGAGTTTGAGAGAAAAAACCGAAAAAATAAAGCAATGGATCTGGAAAATTTTCGTTTTTCAAAACTTCTTCAAAATCATTTGTTTTTAGAGAATTCAAAGTATTATATCTATAATTATTAGTGATTTTTGGTGGGTAAAACCATAAATTATCATTGATTTCACTTGAATCCATACAAGTTTGCATATATTTTTCAAGCTCTAAAAAAAATTAAAACAGATTAAACCATAGAATTATTTAATTAAGGCTTTAAACCCATTTTCATATCCATAAACATTTTTGGATTGACGTTCTTGGGAAAATTATAAATAAGAAATTTATTATTGCAATTGTAGCAAGCCAATTTCATTAAAGCATTTCGAAATGAATTATTATGATAAGAGTATTTATAAAGAATGAAGGCTGATAATCTTCTGATATCTTTAAATGGAAAAAATTAGTTTTTTTTTAAATATTCAGTGAAAATGACTTTCATTGTCATCATGCAGAAGTTTTATCAATGAGATTTCTTTATTCTCTAAGAAATTTTCTTGTTTCTCATTAGAAACAGACTTCAGAAATCTAAAAAAAAATGATATTATGAATTAAAATCATGGTCACGTTTCCACATTGTGTTTAAGCTCATCAGTTTGAGAGGTGAGAAGCATTTTTTTATCAAAATATATATAAAAAACAGATAAAAATAATTTTATTAATTTATTATTTTTTAAAAAAAAACGAAAATTTATTGATTTGTAAAAATAATTTCAAATATTAAACAATATTTCTTTTCTTTTACGAAATTAATTTTTGAATTTTCATTCTCTCAAAACTAAAAGAGTTCATCATCATCTTCATGATCCTCATTCTCATTCGAATTCCTCTCATTTACTTCATTAGCATCTTCATGATCCTCATTTACATTTGAATTCTCCTCATTTTCCTCATTAATTTCCTCTCCATCTTCATTTTCGTTCGGTTCAGTCTCTTTCAAGAAGTTCACCTGCAAATTCAAAAGCCCACATCCAGGTTCCCCGTCAGTGTTATTCAGCTTTAACTCCCATTCTCCTGGATTTGTCAGAGCAAAATAAACATCAACAGAAGCTTCTCCAATCAACACTTTTCCATTATCATTTGTGAAAACTTGGAAAATAAGAAAAGTTTCATAAATTTCATTTTCTGTTAAATTTCTAAGCACAAGTTTATCTTGATGATCCCAATGTGGATTTATTGCTTCATTTGAAGTGGCAGTCTTTATAATTTTCAAAGGATCTGAAGTTAGAAATGCTACACAATAAGTCTCTTCGTTTGTTTCTTTTGATTTCAAATCTTTTGCAGAAATTACATTTATATACAATTCTCCTAAACTCCCTTGATTTTCATTATCTGCATCAAATTCTTCAAACTAATAAAAAAATCCTTCATTTGAATTTATTCAAAATATAATAAAACCTTCTCAATTCCATAATCATATAATTGGCTCATATATTCTTTTGTGAGTTTTTTCTCTGATTGATGACTATTCGATGTGTTCGCTCTTGATAGAGTTCGGTTGTCAGGGTTTATAATGGCATGATCTTTATCATAGCTGAATTTCAAAGCACTACCCTTTTTAAAAACATCTATTTGAAAAAATAAAATCTATTTTCTTTGACTTTGGCTAAAAATTCGAAATAAGTTGCAGCAAAATGTGATATGTCTGCAGGCTGTTCCCTTAAAATTTCTCGAGTGAAATCAGATAAAATTTCTTTAAATCCTTCTGGAATAGATCTTTTCTTCAAAAATTTGCTTGCCATTTTTTTGTTATAACTTATTTATTTTAATTTTAAAAAAACAGATTTTTTTGCGATGAAAATTTCCGAAGTTCAAAAACAAACACGAAATAATTTGAAATTTATGATTTTTTTTCTGGTGAACTCTCAATTTCTTCATCACTTTTTTCAGCATCAAATAAATCTTCTCTTTAAATTTGAAACAAAAAAATTTTCATCTTTTTTTAAAATTATTTTATTTACTCAGAGTCAATGCTTTTTTCTTGTTTCTTATCATTTTTTAATTCCTTGGACTTTTCAATTGGTTCTAGATGAATCCTTGGTTTTTTCTCTTGATTTTCGATTTCCATTCCCTGTATTTTTTTTTCATTCTCACTTTCTGAGCCATAATTCCAATTTAAAGCATCATTTTTGTTTGTTGTTTCAGGCTTTTCTTTCTCTTTAAAATTGTCAATTTTTTCTTGAATTTCATCCGTTTTCATCTTTTTTTTAAAAAAAATTTCTTTCGTTCTTTTGAAAACAAATTACATTAATTTTCGATAATTTGGCCTTTATTTCATTAAGATCATTCTTATTCATGTTTTCGACATTAAGTTTGATGCAATTTCGTCTTCCCAATTTGACTTCATCTGTGTATTTATTTTTTCTTATGAAAAAATTGGCTTTCAATTCATAAACATAAGCATTGTCATCGCTTTTATTAAACGAAAGCATATAATCCCTTTTTATATCATGTGTTAAGGTCTTTGTGAACATAAAGTTTCCAACATGTCGAAACTCATATTCCTTCTAAACATCCACAAATTTTAAATTTAAAATAATTATTTTTAATAATGAAAGTGTTTACATTCACTTCAAACTTGTTCAAATTATAGTTTTTTTGAATTTGTTTTGTCTTATTTTCTTCATTTTGTGGAATTTTATTTTTTTGATCGTCTTTTGTTTCATTTGTCATGTTTCTTTCTATAATCATTGCAGAATTTTCCTTATTTTCTTCTTTTTCTTCTTTTTCTTTATCTTTTTCATCTTCCATGAACTGTTCTTCACTTGAAGAATCTTGTTGGTTCTGAGAAGGGACACTGTCATAAACTTTGAATATTTCTTGTTTATCAATATCGACAGCGCTTTTTATGATATATCGTTCATTCTTCATTATCGATTTCAAATTCTCATCTCCAATGCAAATCAGTCTTTCACAAAATTTTAATTTTTTAATTAATTTAATGATATATATAATTACTCTACATTGACATCATTGAAATTTGGTAAAATATCATAGACTTTAGTAGAGACTATCTCTGGTCTTTTGGGGTTAGAAATTCCGATTTTAACTGTGTTAATATCTTGAAAAGTTTTATTTATAATATCCTTCAACTCATTTTCATCAAGTTTTTGCTTGCTTCTATTCAAAAAAAAAAGATCTCTTTCTTCAAAAAAATCAGAATTGTTGTCGTTTTCCTCTCCTTCATCTCGTTCCTCAGTTTTATTACTTTCTTCTTTCTGCTCTAAAGTTTCATCATCCATATCTGTTTTTATTACATTCTCACTGATAATCATTTCATCTTCTTCAGATAATTTGCAATCTTTATTATCCAAACAAAAATATTTTCTTTCACAACAACAAAAAATCAATAAAATTTCAAACCTCCTTTCAAATCCGAGCCATTATATAAATAAGATTTCATGTTGATTTCATCCACAGGAATACCTAAATCGCATCTCGCGAGCATTGGAGCAACGTTTCGTAGAAGAAAAGATGTTATTTTTGGCTTTGAGTATCTTTCTGCATCCAAAGGGTAATAAAGAGTTTTCGCGTAAGGAATCGGAGGTAAAGGAAGGTTTGTGTTGAATTTAAATGTGTGAATAAAAATTTCTTCGCCTGGGATTTTAATGAACCTTCAACATTTTTTCTTGTAAAAATATGAGTATAATTATGAATTAATGAACTTTTTTGATCGTGAAGAACCGTTTTGCATTTAGAATCCTGGTAAAAAAAATTTAATTTTTTGTGAGTTTGGATAAAAAATTTGTTTTTGAGACTTCCAAATTAAAAAGCACAAAAATTTGAAAATTTTCTTCAGTTTTATAAATTTTATTATATATTTTGTATTTTAATGGCAAAAAATAAAGGAAAAGGAAAGGGCAAGGGGGGAAAGGGTTTCATCAATTTCTGTTATAATAATTTATTTTTTTGAAAATAAGATGATGTTGATGAAGCCATGATCGAGAAATTCCATGTTTTAGATTATAAATTGCAAGCACTTCAGCTTAAAACTAGTGAAAAAAACAATCATTAGAAAATTGAATTTCTAATAACCCCTTATTTTAGTATTTGAACAGGAAAAAGCTGATAAAGAAAAAGCTTCTGAAAATGAATTAAAAGCCAGAGTTTTTGAGCTTGAAAACGATTATTCAGGTGAACAAGAAAAATTGATAGCGATAACATCTGATATGACAAGACAATATAAACAAATGCAAGATGCTTTGTCTAAGGATATGAAAAGCCTAAATCAGACAAGTCTTGAAAAAGATAATATTTTGGGTAAATAAACAAAATGATGTTTTTTTTTAAAGTTGAATAAATGAAATTATTTGTTTTAAAGTACAAAAGGAAGAAAAAATAGCTAAAATGACTGAAGATTATGAATATAGATTAAAAAAAAAAGATGATGAAGTCAATGAATTGAAAAAAAAAATTGATGATATGTCAAATGAATTTGCTTCAATGCTTCGGGTTATCATAAAAATAATGGGTTTATGAAATTATTTTATTAGGATACTCTGAACAAAATGCAAGAAAGAGTGGATATGGCGCCTTGGGATACTGAGGCAGATCCCCAAATGCTCAAGAAATTGAAAGAAATTGCGGGAAATCAGGGATAATATTTTGTTTTAGTTTTTAACCAATAAAATTTAAATTTAACTCTTTATTAATGTTTTGATTCAGATTTTTCTCATTTTAATTTCTCTTAATGTTTTCTAAAATTCTTTTTATTTGATTAAGCATCAAAGTTTTTGCTTCTGTGATAGCTTTGCTTGCATCTAATTTTAATTTTTTTGCTGAATAAAAAAAAGTGAATTAATTTTTATAAACCTGGCTTGCAAATGAAATAAATCATCTTTAACTTCAGATATTTTTCTCATTGTTATGTTTTCCAACATTTTGTTTTTCTCAAGTGGAGTTAATATATCATTTGACAGCTTTCATAAAAAAATTTATTTATTATATTTTGTAATTTTTAAAAAACTGGAGATAGTGCTTCTTGAAACCACAATTGGCTTTCTTGTCCAAATAAAACAACAAAATCGATCAAAAGATTTCTCACATACTCTCTGATCGCGGAAACAGGCACTTCTTTCAAAGTTTCAATTAATTTCGCTACATAACGTTGTCCATAATTTTCAATCATAATAAATCTCAAAAGCTTTCGAGTAAATAAAAAAAAATTAACATCAAATAATTCATTATTTTTTACTGTGTGGATTTCGGAGAATTTTTCATTTTTTTCATCACATAAACCAAGTAAATTTTCGATAAACATATAAATGGTTTTAGCGACTTCTATATGTTTTACACCTTCATTAAGATTTTTTAATATAAAAACACAAATAATTATTTGTAAAATGAATAAAGAATAACCTATTCCTATTTCAGCCAATTGTAAAGAAATTTGCAATGTTTTGGAAAGTAAAGCAATTTCAGGAGAATACTTCAAAAATCTGCCCATCATGCCGAAAAAATCTTCTGTTAAATAAGGATTCTCTTCAAAATCCTTTAATTTAGGTAGTTCTTTAAGTGTTCTTTCACACATAAATTCATAAATGATTCTTAAAACTTCTGAATATTCAGGTTTTCCTCCGAAAACAGTGACACTGACCTCCACAATATATAAATAACTTGAAATTGTTTTTTTCTTTCATAAAAAATATTTTTATTATTAAAATAAAATGTTTGTTCACTTCATATTGTTTATGGATCAATTCGAAAAGAGGAAGCAAATATTCACGAAACAAAAGACCCAAACATCTCATTGTGTGTTTTATAAACCTACAAGCTTTTTCAATAATATGATGCTCATCCTTTATAAAAATAAATATTTTATTTATTCAAATTCCATTTTACCTCAAATTTCTGGCAAAGAATTTGAATAAATGGCCAAAACTCCTTATAAATTGCTTGCAAAGGGTGAGTTTCCATTTTTTTTTCTTCCTTCAATTCAGGGATGTTCCTGCAAATAATTTTAATAAAACATCTCTTTTTTTATATTACATAATTATTAAGGTTAATTTGTCCAAATAAAAGCAAACATCTTCGCAAAAATGCTTCTGTTAAAATAAATTTATCACAAATGAAAGTTTATAAAAAAGAACTTTGTTAAATTTTTCTTTGTTTTCAATGAGGCTTTTTTCATAATTTTCATATAATTCCAGTAATATGTTTGCAAATGGTTGACAAATTTGTGAGAGCAAATTTCCGAACATGACATTATCTTCACAACTTCCAATAGCTTGTGTTATTCCTTCAATAATTAAATCTTCCTTAAAATTTTTCTGATAAACTAAAAAAAAAAAAAAATTGTTTAAAATAATAATAATTAAAGGACTATCAAAAATAAATAAAAAAGTTAATAAAAAATAATTTAAATGACTTATCAAAAATTCAGCGATATTTTCCAAAACAATTTGAGGATTGTGAATACAAAGTTTACTAAAGGCTTGAAATACTTTGTATTTTATATAAGGTATTTCGAAATTTTGAAGCAGGAAAGCGAATAATTTTTTGACCAACTCTTTATCATTTTTGATAAAACGAGCACTTTCTTTGATGATTCTAACACAAGTGGTTTTTAATTCTAAGGAATTGAAAGGAATCTGAATAATTAAATTCAAAATGTCATAAATGCATTGCACATCTTTTTCCTGAACTAAAAAAAAAAATGCTTTTAAATTTTAAATTATTTAAATTTATTTACTAAATTTTATGATGGACATAATCCCAAAAAGATTGGCTTCAATGATTGTCCAAGAAAGCCATTCATCCTTGTTAGTGATTTGACTGCAGGTTTTTTGAATATTATTTGCCAAAGGGAAGATTATTGTTTGAAAATCGATAATGATAACTATTTCTTTTAATAAATCCGCACGACTTCTTCTTTCACTTAAGCAAATATATGATGTTTTTATCAAAAAAAATGTGAATATTAATTACTTCATTTTAAAATGAATTTCTCTTTGTAACTCATCTTTTTCATCATCATTATCATACTCCTCATCATCTTCTTCTGTTTCTTTTTTCTTAGGTTTTTCCAATGCCAAAGAGTTGATGGAAATCATTTGTTGAATTGTAAATTTGAAACTGTTCACCAAACCTAATCCTAATTCCAATAAAAAATTTTTGAATTTCACTAGGTAAATTTTTCTCTGTTCTTCATTTTTTTCATTTATTTTGCTACAAAACTTTAACCAGAAATTGATGAGATCTTCCTGACCTTTAATTAAAACAAAATAAAGAAGATCAATTTAAAAAAATAAAATAACTTGAAGAATTTTCCATAAAAGTCATTTTGAACATTGCTTTAAAAAAATCTAAAGATTTACTATTTTCAGAATCCATTAATTGTCTCATAAACTTTTTTCCAAATGTCACAAAAATATCAATAAACTCTCTCTCTTCATCTATTAATTCTTCGTTTACAAGGATCTCAAATCTTTTAAAATAAATTAATTTCCAGAATCAATCATAAAGAAAGAACTGAGGGAATAAAGCCAAGACTTTTTCAAAGGCGAATTCGAATAGTGGCTTATATACTTCATCTGAACTAATTCTTTTGATGAAATTGCATAAACACCTGACTCCTTTTTCCATTAATTCGGGACTATTCAAAGCCCCAAAGGCCACATTCGTGATTTCTAAATTCGGAAATTGAAATAAAATTTCATCATTTCCTGGCAAATGAATCCAATTTGCAAAGCATTTCAGAACCTAAAAATCAATTAAATATAAAAAAATAATTAAAAAAAAGTACTAAATATTTATATCTTTGATCTTCTGGTAATGTGCCTAAACCATGGCAACTTTGATTGAGAATCAACACAACTTTGCTTTTAAAATTTTTGGAAAGATAGGCAAAGAACTTTTTTTTGTTTTCTTCTTCAATAACAACATTCTCATAATAATCTTCATCTGCTAAAACTTCCAGAAGCTCTAAGGTTGAAAGTGATAATTTAGAGTTTATAGATGGAAATGCTTTCATCAAAAAATCCATTAAATCCTCAAACATTTCATAGATTCTGAGATATAAATAGCTAAAAGCCAAATTCAATTCAGAACGAATGGCTTTTTGTGAAAATTTCCCCAAATAACCTATAAAACAAATAATTTTTTTTTGTTTATTAACGAAATAAACCAATAATATTCTGTAAAATAGGAGTATAATCCTGAGAAGCCAATTCAGAAAAATCAAATTGCAACTTTGATTTCAAAAACTTTGCAGCAAAAAAATATATCTAAAATAATTTGTTTTTATTTAATATAAAAAAAAAATCAATAAACCGAAGTGTCAAGATTTTCAATCATTAGCAATTCATGGGATTTTATCCATATTTGTTTCGATTTCTCTACTTTCTTCAAAAAAGCTTCTGCTTCCTTAAACTTTTCTTTATCTTCATCTTTCCGGTTTGAGAAGTATTTTATTGCAAGGATTAAATGTTCTATTGTGAAATTTTCTGTCAATTCTGACATTTTTCGAAAAATCTAGATTAATAAAGAGCGAAAAATTAAAATTTGGGTTTTGAATAAAATTGTGTGTTTTTTACTATATGAAAATTAAAATCAAATTTTTTTAAAATTAAATAAAAAGTTTTTCAAAAGCAACAAAAATTGAAAAAATAATAAATTTTTTTTCAAAAATAAAAATTGAAAAAGTAAAAAAATTTTTATAAAAATACTATTGATTTTTCTAAGATCCTTTCATGGAAGATAAAATGATTATGTTCAATGCAACAGAAGAAGATGTTGATTCATGCTACAAAGACCTCCTTCAAATGCTTATCCTCTTTGAAGATCTCGATAAGATTACATCAAATTTACAACAAGAATTAAAAGAACAAAACAAATTAATGAAGAAGATTAATAAAAAAGGAAAGGGGGCATCTCCAGTAAAACGTCCCAAACATCAAAATGACAAAAACAAAAAGAGTGAAATTAAAAAAGTCAATGGGTAAACACATTGATTTTTATATCCGTTTTTATTTTTTGCGTTAAAGCAATATTATTCTCTTGGTTTTGAGCATGACGTTGCAAGAATTGCATAGTTCTTTCAAAGATTTTTATGCAAGCTTTGATAAAGACAACGATTTATATGTGTCCAAAGAGGAATTTTTAGCCATTATTAAGTCATTTTTTTTTGGTTTTCTCAAAAATTTTACAGTTTTTTCGAAGTTTTTTAATGAAAATGGAATCTATGACTGAGGAAAAAATGGTTTTGATGGCTAAATACATTTTAAAAGAAGCCCAAAATACTCAAAAAGTTTCGAATAAAACAACCAAAATCAGAGATCTTCAAGCGGAAAAAATATTTACTATGGAGTTGTTTGAGAAACTTTTTGATAAAATGATGGTGCCAATAGTGCATGAGTCTGGGCAAACTGAATACGCCATTGAATTCGTTGTAAACAACATCAACTTTAAAATATTTTTAAAATATTTTTTTTAGAGAATTCTCCCATTCATTTTGAGTTTTTATTTTGAAAGTTGTAGGTGCAAAATCAAAATTAGAAAGCAAAATATTCAGGTTTTTAATATAGTTATTTGTAAAATTTTCTAAGTATAAATAAATTAATGTTAGATAATAAAAGGCACAAATGAGGCCGAAGAACTTGAAGATCAAGAGAATAAAATTATCAGAGATCAAAATTCATTGATCTACCGATTCGAATTAAAAGGATATAACTTTAAGCAATATAAAAATTACAAAGATATCACATACAGAGAAATTGAGGAGATAATTATTCGATTTCGAAACTCATATACAGTAAAAAGTTAAAATTTCAAAAAAAGTTTAATTTTTTGGTAGGAAAGTATTACAAATGATCAATTGCAATTGCTTTTGCAAGATCTTCAAAAGATGCTTGATGTTAATCCTTATAGTAAGCTAGCAAAAAATAAAATCTCTCTCAAAAAGTTATTGCATTGGTTAAGTTATAAGTAATTAAGAAATTAAAATAAGATTTTATCTCATTTATTAATAATAAATTAAGGGTTTGCATAAATTGTTGCCTATATTCAATGAAAAAAGAGAGCGAAGACATCATTAAGCCTTATAAATATATAGAAGAAAATATATTATGGTCTATTGCAGCTTTTGGATATCGATACTCAGGAAAATTAGGACCTAAATTCCTACATTTCATAAAAAAACATAGTATAGTTCTCAGGGAAGATGTAAAAAATGATTGTATTCAATTTAAATAATTTCTTTTAAAAAAAGAATTATGAAATGATTTTGTTTAAATTTCTCAAGAAAATCATACCACATCTCACTTTAGCAGTAATTAATTAAAACAAATTCGAAGAATGAGTTTTTTTTGAATTATAGGGAATATATTCAATGTTTAAGAACTATAAATTAAAGGAACAAATATCTCCAGAAAAAAATGATACTGAAGCATTTAATGTTATGTTTCATTCTCACATTCAGCCTATGGTTCATAATTAATTCAATTTATGTTGATAAATTAGTTTCTTCATAAAAGGTTCTTCAAGAAGCGGAGATCAAACTAAAAAAATATCTAAAATCTATTGTAAACAAAAAATCATAACAATTTAATTGTTGCTAATAATTTTAAGATCTTTAAAGTGACAAAGACATTGCATTCAAAAAATAGCAATGATTCAAGTCCTCTTTTGAAGAAATTTAAAGAAACTCACATGTCTCCAACCCTTCATACACACGAATCACCTCTTTTCACTATGCAAAGAGCCTACACAAACACACCTCAAAACTATCAAAATAGTCTTTTGAACGAGGAAATCTCTGAAGAAAAGAAGACTCTTTCAAAGAAAATTGGATGGGAAAATGAAATGCAAGTAGATAATCAAAGTCAGAAAAATATTGCAGTAGGTCTTGAAATAATTAGAAAATTAATGAATAAATCATCTACAGCGAATCTCATTGAAACCAAATCACTTAGAACTATAATCATCAGCAATCCAAATATCACGAATCCTGATCAAGAAATTTGTTCAGACCATGAAGTAAACATTTCGAAGGTAAAAAGTGAATCTGATCATGACAGTGAAGAACGAAAATCTGTGAGACTTTCACCTCGAAAAATACAAACTTTAATCAATTTAAATATCGAAACAACAAAAGCTTCAGTTTTTCGTCGAAATAAACAACTTTCTGTGAAGACACTCATTTTAAAAGAGCCAATCCTTCAAACTCAAATGAATTTAATTACAACATCTCAATCAAATTTTAGATCTAGATCATTTAAAAAAGCTTCGACAGGTTTGAAGAATGATTCTCCAACAGTAGTTTCTCCAGGAAAAAGAAAAATTAGAAGAGAAATATCAAATTTAATAAAGAAAAATTATGGAAAAAAATTAACAACGAAAAAAAAAATAATAAAACAAGAACCCTTGACCTTTTTAGGGGCAAGTTTTAAAGAAAGTGAAATAAAAGATGTGAGATCTTATCATCGAATGGGGTTGGAATTCAATCATCCGGAATTGCTCAAAAATAAGAATTGCATGCATCAAGGATTCTCCAATGATTTAAAAGTGAGCAAAAACACTTTTTTTTCAAGGAAATTGCGGGAAAAAATGAAGAAACAAGTAATGGATGAAGAAAAAAAAATTCTAAAAGAAGAAAAAGAAACAAACCAATGGATTAGATGTGATTTTGGTGGCAAAAATTCGTGTAGATGCTATATTTTTTAATTGTTTAAAATTTACAAAACTATTTAAAAAAAATGGAAATAATTTTGTGAGTTTTTTTCAAAATTGTTATCATGAAAAATTATTAATTTTCGATTTTTAATATTTTTTTCTTTCTTTCAAGAATAAAAAAAATTTAATTTTTTAAAATTTATTATTTTTTTTAAAACTGCATGATTATCAATTTTACCAAAAGGTTTTAAAAATATATTTTGACAAAATTAATAAAAAAACATTAAAATAATGTTTATTTAATTAAAATTTAGGAATTAATTATTTTTTCTTAAAGAAATAGATTAAAAATCGGAATTCAAAATATTTGTGTCGTTTCTTACATAATATGGTATATTAAATCTGGTATTAAAGCTCTCCAGCTTAAAATTCAGCTCCTTTATTGAGAGAATCAGAAAAAAGAGCGCAATCAAAAAAACCAAAATCAAAGTGAGGAAAACAGTCGAATTTATGAATGAAAACGTTTTTATCATCTTTATTTCAGCCATAATCGCTTCAAAATCATCTTTTTGAATGCAATTATTCAATTTTTTTTCTAATCCTTTCAATTTTTTTTTATTAGAATTTTGATTTATATTTGATCTTTGTGGTTCATCAAAGTTTTCAAAGCCTAATTCCAAGGTTTTTGACTTTTCGAACTCGAGCTCAAAAACCCCAATTTTTTTTTTTGTAATTACTCCAAAAAGATTCTTTTCTTTTATATTGGTTATATAAGAATCATAATCTTTTTTTACACCTTCAATTACCTTCGACTCAATGAAGTTTTTGAAGATAGTTGATTTATTGAAAACTATCCACATAAAACATCTCATTAGACATTTATCTTTTTCATATGGAGTTATTTCCCATTTTTCTTCAACCTGAAAACAACTGCCATAAGGAATATCTAAATTTTTGGTCATGCTATTAATTAGAAGACAATTTTCTTCTTTTTTATAGCTTTGAACCTTATAACATCTAGAATGATCTCTTAAAGGGTTTTCTTTCAGATTAATGACCATTTTTAACTCTCTTGTATGAATCCCCATTTCTGGATTTTCTATCCATTTAGATAAATTGATATCACGTTCATTCTTTAATTTATAATGATCGGCTAAAGAAAAAACAGCTTCATCAGCAAAAAATAAATCGAAGAATTTGTCAAAATTTATTGGCAAAACAACTTTCATTAATTCTTTTTGTTTATCAGAAGGATCAGTTTGTAGGAAATTTATCTCATTTATTTTGATTGATTCTTCGATTAAAGGCAATTCGGATTGCGTCGGTAAATCATTGTTATCATTTGCGTCTTCGTCAAATTGATCACATTCTTCCTGGGTATAAGGCTCCTCCTTCCAGAGACAATACATAAGTTTATAAGCAGCATTTCTTTTCGAGAAAGAACAAAAATAATAAGATTTGTTATTTTTGCAGATTATTTCAATGGCATTGGGAATGAACCCGAAAACTGCTTTTTTCTCAATGGTTTCAACATCCGTGAAACAAATCACTTGCTAAAAAAACTAAGATCAAACAAAACAGCATGTTTAAAAAAAATTACTTTGGTTTTTAAACCCATTATATTCGCATAAAAACAAATATGTTTTTCTGTAATAAAAATTCGACCGTGAAGAAGAATTGTTTGCTGAAGAGCACACCCGAAATCCTCGAATATGGTCTCCTGAAAAATAATATTAGAAAAAGTGGCACTCAAAATAAAAAAGTACATCTTTTGTCAAACCGAAAAGCTCACATATCAAATGTTTTGCAGACATAATTACTAAAAATCAGAAAATTTTATAATAATTTATTTTTTAATAAAATTTGTTTTTTGACACTTCTTTTGAAATTTGAAAAAAAAACAAACAATTATAAAAATTTGGAGTGCACTATTTATTTAACAAAAAAATAAATAATATATATAAAAACACATAAGGACATTTCACAAAACAAAAGCTAAGATTCAAAAACATACATTTTTTATAAATTTTTTTTTGCAAGACCAAACTTCAGAAAAATATAGCCTAATTTAACAAAAACACTTAAAATTTAATTTTTGTCCATAAAAATGGAAAACCTTTAAACTTTGTAAAAAAACAAAATAAATATTTTTTTTATTTCAATATTTATGAAAAAATGATACATTTTTCAAGAAAACTCTTTAAAAAACCCCCAAACATTTTCTCTCCCTTTTCTTTGCGGCCAAATCTTTACGCATTTGCCACACAAGAAGGAGAGGAAGCTGCAGCTGAAGAAAATGAAGAAGCTGTAGCAGAAGAAGTGCCTGTAAAAGAAGAAAAGCCAAAACGGAAAAAACCCAGAAAAAAACAAAATTTAGAAAAAGATTCAATTGATATCTCAAAACTTTCAAAAGACGCCATTCCAAAAGAGCCTATCTATTCAATAGAGCAGGAATCTGATTCAGAAATCGGGAATGTGCCCGATTTGAGTTTCTTATGGGAAACTGACGAAAAAATAAAGCAAGTACAAGAAGAATTAATCAACCAAATGAAATCCAGCAAAAAATATAGCATGGATATTCCTGTAGAAAAAAATATTCCTTTAATTGCAAACACTTTAGAAATGAAGAAATTACTTGATATAGTGAGCTATATCTACAAAAAAGAACCAGAATATTTTTATCTAAAATATATGAAAAAAGATCAGAAAACATTGATGGAAATGTTTCCTCACACAGTTCAAGACCAATCCTTCAATATGCCCTTTGATCAAGATGAACAAATTGCTTTTGTGAAGGAAATGATTGACAGAGCAGAATCATTAAAATACGTATTTAAACCTATTGCAGGGACAAATCCTTATAGTTTTGAAGAAAAAAAAAACCAGCCCAAAAATTTTCGAGCTTTTGTGGGAAAAGAAATGTTTAAGCTAATTAGGGGGAATGAAGAAAGAAAAAAAACTGAATTAATAGCGACTAATGTCCATAATCTCATTCTTGATTCTTTAAATGAATCAAATTATGATGTTATCAACTCCAAAGATTTTAGATATCTACTCACAAGAAATGAATTTATTAATTATTCACACATTTTCTTCAACCAGAATTTCTTTGAAAATAACCCATATCTTCTTGGAAATTATGAGTTTGATGATATTGTTAAAATCTGTTTAACTGACACGAAATTTTACAAAAATCTCGAAGTATTTTTTTTTTGCTGATGAATTAATTATATTTTTTTTCTTTCTTCAAATAAAGTTTGCGAGATTTCATCGAAGATTTCTAATAAAAGGGCTTCATGCACCCAATCGCCAAAAGATTTCATATTATAACCTCATCCCTCAAATCACAGATTTCAACGAATTCAATTATCTCTCATTTTTCTACCATACATCAAGAATCTATCAGATAGATCGTGGCTTCTTTGTAATTTTTTTTATTATTTGAAATTTTTATATTTAATTACTGTATTATTTATGAAAATTAGTTTTATTTAATTTTTTTAAAATAACTATTAAATTTTCAAAAGAAATTGATCAACATTAACCAATGGAACGAAGCCTTCTCATATTTGTACTGGGGGTCCAAAAATTCAGCTGCTGAAAAGGATGCTTTCCAGAATAAAATGCATGAGTTGCTTTTTCTTAAATACAAAATCACCTTGAACGAAAAATTGAGCATTTTTCTGGTGGATATGTTCTTAAATGGCAAGACATATAAGGAAGCTTTGGGATCGTTTGCTTTGGTGATTATGATGATGGCGAGATTGGAACAAAACCACGAAGATTTGAACGATTTATTCGAATGTTTCATTAGAACTTTATCCCAGGAAACTTTCGATTTTTACATAAAAACCAATTTCGTAGAAATTTTGCAAACTTTCAACAACAAATCCTTTTATAACGCCCTCAAAAATTCATTAGCTTATTATGAAACTTCTGTGAAACTTTCAGAAAATGCAAAAATTTTCACGTTTTTCCCAATCACTTTCTTTGAAGAAAAATTCTGTGAAAGAGAGCATCCTAACAAACCTCAAAATGTGTTTTTTTCTTATAATTATAAATATGAGAAAAAAGCCACGAATATCTATTTTAATCCGAATTCATATGATATTTTTTCATTTATCAACATCCAAAAACAAGAAACACAGATTCAAATTCCTTTCATTTCTGAGAACTCTCCACACAAACACGCGATTAATTTTCTCATAAATAAAAACTATAAAGCTCTTTTCAACAGTTTCTCCAGTGATTTGGAAAGGATTTTAGATGAAACCCCCAGAGTTATGAAAGATAGAGAAGAAGAAAATGCTTTTGAATTGATCACGACTTATGAAAAGGAAAAGTATGAATTCAACGACATTTTTCATAAGAAAATGAAAGAAAATGGTGGAGATTTTTCGAAAAATTCACAGGTCATGCATGCTGTTTATGAATTTATCAAACCGAATAGAAAGCCGATGTCTGATCTCATCGAAAAAACTGCTTTTGATAGACGTTTGGACAGATTTGGGATTCGTGCGAATGATGAATTGAAGAAATTCGCAGAAGCTCGAGAAAATTGGGCTTATGATGTGCTCGAAGAAGATCAAATAAAGAAAGGAGTGGTGAAGAAAGGTATCCATATCGTCAGAAAATGGGGAAGATTACAACTCATTAAGATTGGGGATAATAAAAACACTGTGCCTTTGAATATTCCAATACAAGAATTTGCCAAAAATAAATTGACAATTTACAACAAAGTTCGAAAAAGAGAAGAATTTAAAAAATTAAAAAAGTTACAAGAGAAAGAAAGGGAAAAAATGGCTAAAGGTTTCTCCAAAAAAACAAGTGAAGTGAGAAAAAAGAGAAAACCAACCAATTTGAAGACCAAGGATGAGAGAAGCAAGAGAAAAATATATCTTAAGAAAAAAATAACGAAAGAAACTGGCAATCAAATGAATTTAAAAGTCAATAAAAAAATATTGGAAGAAAAGCCAAAGGCAGGTTTCGGGACGATGAAAGAAAATACTAATTTAGATGAAGATTATGATATCGAGATTCATTCCAAGAATGTAATGGAAAGTGGTTTCAAAGTCTATTTGCAAAAATTGAAGGAGATTGAAGAAGGCAAAAAGAAACAGGATATTATTGATAATGATGAAATGGATGAAAAGAGTGGCATAACAAAGCAAGAGATAGAACGAATGAAAAAATCTCTTTTCAAAGAAGATTCTCTTTATAGAAAAGCCTTTGGAAAGGAAGAATCTGTTTTCATGAAGCCTCAAACTGCAAAAGAAAAAGAAATGGAAAAAGTTAAACAAAGAGAGAACGAAGAAGCAGGAGTTCAGCCAAAAGACAAAAAAGAACTATCTAAATTTGATACGCTTCCATTTAAAAAAAGTTGGAGAAGAGATAAAGAAAAAGCAGAAAATAAGAAGCCTGATTTGGCTTTAGCTCCATTATTAGCATCAGTTCCTTATGCCAATTACTGGAATGAGAAATTTGAGGAGATTGAATATGAAGACAAAGAAATTGTCAGAAAGGTAGAGGCAAATCTTGAACAAAATCAATCAAAAAAAGCAGATCTTTTGATCTCTTTAGCTTATACAACAAAAATTGGAATCGGGAAAATTGAAGGAGTTAGGGTGATTGAGGCTTTGATGCGAAAAAAAGATGTTTCTTTGGCGCCCACTGATAAACTAAAAATTACTTTTATGAGTCAAATGGGAGAAATTTCAAAAGATTATAACAATTACTTGAAAGCCACAGCTTTGGATCACAGTTTGCCAGAGCAGGTTTATATAAAGTTATTGACTTTCAATGCAATTGAGTCACATTATAGCAGGAAAGACTTTAAAATGATTTTGACGCATTTGATTCGATATAACACTGAAATTTCTCATAGCGTGATTATGGCTTGTTTAGAGGTTTTCAAAAGTCAAAAAGTAGGATTGACAATGTTGGAGTTTATTCATTTGATTTTAGCCAACAAAATTAAAATACCCAAAGAATCGTTAGCAGCTTTGCTTGACCATCTCAAAGATTATAAAGTGATATCAGATGATATTGAATCCGTTTGTCTGGCGTTCCTTAAGGAATATGATTGGGAGTTTCAAATGAGTTTCATTGAGAGTTATTTAGAAATGATCATCAAAAATAAAAAACATGATATCTATATGATGATCTTTGAAAAAATCAAAAATTTCTTATTGAATCGAAAAGCAGTTCTTCCTACAACTGAAAAGCACAATGAAAATGACAAAAAGGTTGAAAAAAGTGAAGGAATAGAATTAAAAACTGAAGAAAAGCCAACATTAGAGGAACAATCTACTGAAAAAACGAAAAAATCACACAAGAAAAAAGAAAATAAAGAAGTTCATGCTTTCTATACAGATTTCATGGAGAAGTTGAATAAATTTGAAGTGTTTAAATACTCAAAATTAGTCTTTTACGATTTCGTGAACAACAAATACCATTTAAACCAAAAGGATTATCTCGTTGGTTTGAAAACATTCCAGAATTCTCCTGAAGAGTTCCTTGTATTATACAAACAATACAAAGAAAGTGCAGTTTATGAGTTTAATGAAAATTTGTTCTATGTGATTAATGATGCTATAAGCCAGAATCCGAAAGATTTAGGAGTAGTGTTTGATGAATTGCTAGATGAATATATTTATCCAAGAAACTACATTCTTACAACAAATAATCTCAATTATCTTCTTTCAGTCTTTGGCAGAACACAAAAATTCTTTGAATTTACTAATTTCCTCAGATTTCTTGATAAAAATGAGCATGAACTCAATAGAAATACGAAATTGACCTGCTACAAAGTGCTGGGAAGAGTTTCTGATGATATGTCCAAACCCTATATCAAAGGACTGATTGATTCTCTTTTTGAGTAATAGTCTATATTTTTATTCTTATTTATGAAAGTAAAATTTTAGATTTTTAACTAAAGTTTAGAGATTTGTGAATTTTTTTAATCATTATTTTAATTTTTTTACATTAATTTTTAGCGAAAATCCATATGAAATTGAAGAGAAAAAAAGAGCGAAAGAAATTCAATTGAAAAATGAGATTAAAAAGCAAAGAAAAATGAAGGCGAAAGAATTAAAACTTGAGGAAGAAAAGAAGCCAAATGCTGAAATAAAATCACCCAATAGTTCTTCTACAGACCAAACGTTGCAATTTTCTTCGATTAATGGACCAGGAAAAACTGAAAAGAAAGAAGGGGTCAAAGTTGGAGAAGAGAAAGAGAAAAAGAAGAGCAATGTTTTCCAAGAAAAACAAAAGGCTGCTCTTCAAGAAGTCAGAAAAGAAATCCTTCCAGTATCTAAAAAATCTACGAAAAAAGGAAAGGCTGAAGCAAAGGATGTGAAAGTTGAAGTTGAAGATGAAGAGGAAGTAGAAGACGAAGATGTTGTTGAAGAAAAAGTTATTAAGAAACCAAAAAAAGAAATTAAAGAGATGACACCAGAGGAAGAGATGATGAAAAAGAAAACGAAGAAGTCTCTTTTGAGCAGAATAGACGATATTGATAAAAATCAGAAAAAGAGGAAGGCTAAAGAACAATCGTATGAAACGTGGAAGAGAATAAATGAGCAAATAATTCCAGAAGAAGAGAAATAAATTACCTAAAGTTCAAAATCAAATTTCAACCAAAAAAATAAAAAATAAAAAAAATTAAAATGAGAAAGAAAAAAAAAGTTAAAATTAAAAATTAAAAGTGAAATACAAAAAATTTTTGGAATTTGTCAGAATTATAAAAAGCTTTTGTTGGCAAATAAATTTTGAATTTCTTCTACTATTCATTTTAAAAAAATACATAACATCTCATGCAACCAGATCTAGAGGGTGGTTATTTCCTCAACCAAGAAGATCCCAACAAAAAACAAGGTAATGCGATTTTTGTGAATGTGAGATTAGGATTCATAAGAAAAGTCTATGGTATATTAGCATTCCAATTATTGATTACAACATTAATCTGCATTATCTCGATGACTTCAGAATCTTTTGCTGAATTTCAGGCTGAAAACTCAGGGATATTTATTAGTGTAGCAATTTTGAGTATAATGCTTCTTTTGGCAATTTTATGTTTCCGTACAATCGCCAAAAAGGTTCCCATAAATTATATTGCTTTGACCAGTTTCACTCTTTGTGAATCTTATATGGTTTCCTTTGCTTGCAGTTCAGTGGATGAGCCCAAAATTGTGATCATGGCTTCTGCTATGACTTTAGGCATGACCCTCTCTCTTACAATTTATGCCTTTACAACCAAATCAGATTTCACAACAATGGGGTCATCACTATTTGTTATAACTTCAGGTTTATTAATGTTTGGAATGTTTATGTGGATATTTTCGAGCTGGAATCAACCACTTTTTATTTTATATACCACTTTGGGTGTAATTGTCTATGGCTTCTATTTGATCTATGACACTCAATTAATTATGGGAGGAAAAGAGGAAGAAATCGATATGGATGATTATATTATTGGGGCGATTATGATTTATTTGGATATTATTATCATTTTCTTGAAATTGCTAAAGTTGTTGAAGGAAGTGTTCGGAAAATGAAAATATATTAAGCATTAATATTAGAGAAAAATAATCAATATATTAAGCATTTTTGATTAAAAACACATCAATCAAAAATTTTTATTTTTTTTAGTTAAATTTAAGAGATTTTTTTTTAATTATATAGGTTTATTTCTTGTTTATTTATACAAAAAGAGATTTAAAATTCTCAATAGAATATTTGATAGCTTTATTATAGGCTTCAATGTCTAATAAAATGTTATTATGAAATCCGTGAATAAAAACTAATGAATAAAAAATAATATACCAAAAGGCTCTTTTTCATCTTCAGGAAGCTCATTTAATTCATTCAATATTAAAGTGTTTGCATTTTTAACATTTCCTCGAACTTCCAAATATCCAGGATTTGTTTCAAATTTCATCTCGCAATTTTCCACCAAGACAACAGCTTTAATATAAATATGTAATGTTATAATCAATTATTTAAAAAAAATAAAAAAAAGAACTGTTTTCTCCTGTTTCCAAAGTTAACTTATTACCCATTTTGCCTTTGTATTTTCCTATTATTGAGACATTTTTGTTCATAAAATTCTGAAGATGCTCTTTCAAAACACGAGTGTATACGGGACTACTTTCCATTTTTAAAGAATGAAATTAATTGTTATTATCAAATTTTTAGCGCTAATTTTTAAATATAAATTTGAAGTTTTTTAGATTTAATCGCAAAAACAAATTCATATTTAATAATACTCGTAAAATGAACTATTTTGTCGTGAGATTCAAAATTTTTTTATGAAAACCCAAAACCTTCATTTTAAAAATGGAAGTAGTTGTTTTTTTTATCTTTCCCTGTGTTTCTTTTGCTTCTCATAAATCTCATTTAAAATTAAGAGTGTTTTTATTGGAAAAAATTAAAAAATTAAAGCAAAAAAAAAATAGAATCTTTATCAGCCGATGTTCTTGTTAAAATTTCAGAAGGGAAGTAGCATATTAAAAAGAATTGTGATATTAAATACAAACATCACTTCCTATTTTTCCTCTATTGAAAACAAACCACTCCCTCCCATCACCACAAAATCCAATGACTCAACTCTTTTTAAAGAGAAAAAATATGACTTTTTAAAAAACATAGAAAAGGAAAAAACAGCTATTGAACCGAAAAAAAATTCAGTCTCCAATGTCTCAAACACTTTTGTATTTGCTCAATATTTGCCTTTAGATTGGAACGAAAATTCTCTCAAAAAGCATTTTGATCCTAAAAATGAATATATCACAAAAATAGTTTTAGTAAAAAATAGACTAGGAGTTTATAAAGGCAAAGCTTTGGTAGAGTTCATTTCAAGCGAAGTTTGTGAGAAATTCATCAATAAATGGCATGAAAATTTCATTGAAAGTTCAGATACTTTTAAGAAGATTGTGTTTAAATCAATGCATTTGAAAACAAGCAGTCAGAAAGCACAAGTTCAAGGAGGAGAAAAACAAGTTTATATTTACAATATAGACCCAACAGCTTCTCCAGATGATATATATAGCATAGCTTCAAATTTTGGAGAGATAACTAAGGTTCAGTTCCCAATCCATGAAGGAACAAAAAAACACAAAGGATATGGATTTATAACATTTAAACTATCAGAATCTGCAAGAAAATTTTTAGAGTTTGCTGATGGAAAAGAGTTTTTTGGAAAAACTCTGAGGTAATTTTTTTTTAATTTAGTTTAAAATACATTTTTTTTAGGGCTCAAGTAAAATATTTCAAGTTTGATACTCAGAAGAAAGAAAAAAACTCATATTCAAATTTAATAATTGAGAGGTAAATAAATATTTTCATTCATTTATTTATTTATTTTTTAAGAAACCCAATGAAAGAAGATGTAAAAAATGCAAACATGAAGGAGAATTTAAAAATTTATGAAGAGTTGTTAACAAAAGAAGAAATTAAATAAGAAGTTTTCTTTAATTTTTCTTATTTTCAGTTTTTTTTTAATTATCTATAAAATTAAAAATATTTTGGAAATCGAATCAAATTATTAATTCACGATATTATTATATATATATAAGAATCTATTCTTAGAAAACTAAATTATTTGTAAGATGTCAGAAAAAAAAGAAAAAGATTTGGTTTTAGGTCAAGATAATTTTTGGAAAAACATTCCGGAATTGCAGTATAAAATAAAAAAACAGCCAGAACTTTATGTCAAAGAAGTTATTCAATGCATACAAATGTTTAAAGATCAATTTGCTAAAGTAATCGAGAATCCAGCACAAAAAAACGAAACTTTTGTCGAAATTTCTTTGTTGTTAGCCCACGTATTTTATTTTTAGAAAAATTAAATTAAATAATTGTTGCAAAAGGTGGCAGAACATTATAAAAATGATTTGGAATTTTTCCATCTTTATTTGATTGATTTATTGGAAAAATACGCTGAGTTGTTAAATCCTTGGATTTTGTTAAAATTAGTTATTTGTCTGATTCTTTTGAGAAGCAAAAATCTGATTTCTCCAATAAAGTACATTTTTTACATTTAATCATATATTTATAAAACGTAAAAGATCGGTCAGTTTGTTCCTGAAACTTTTTCAAATCAAAAACAAAGAATTACGAAAGATAATGATTTCTCATATCATAAATGATCTTAAAAGAATAAATGTTCATCATAAGAATAGCACTATCAACAAACAAATTCAAAACCTAATTTTTGAAATTATCAAGAATAATAGTGATAATTCCGCTAAAAGAGCTTTGCACATTATGATTCAACTATATAAAAAAAATATTTGGAATGATTCTAAAACTGTCAATATTGTCGCTCTGGGCTGTTTAAATCCTTATTATAAAGTCAAGCTAATAGCATGCCATTTTTTGATTGAAACTACAGAAGTTCTTGATGATCTAAGCTCTGATGAAGATGAAATTACGGACCCCTCTCAACTCAGAGATAAAATAGTTAGTTTTATGCTAGAATAAATAAAATTCATTTATGTTTTTTATTTTTTTTTTAAATTTTAATTTTAATTTTAGATTTATATTATATTGATTGATTGAATGTATTTTAAATTTTATTTTAGGGATCTAAAAAAACGAAAGGGAAAATTGCCAGATTTGCAAAAGAAAAGAAGAGAGTCATGAAGAAAATGAGAAGAAAAGGGCAACCCAACAAAAAACCCAATTTTTTTCCCATTGATCTCTTAAATAACCCACAAGATTTCATTGAGAAAATATTTGCGTTATTGAAAAAATCAAATGATAAATTTGAGGTAAAATTGGCAATGATGAGCGTGATTTCAAGAGTGATTGGTCGACATAATCTTTTTCTTATGAATTATTATTCCTTTTTACAAAAATATTGCTATCCACATCAAAATGAGATAGGCAAAATTCTTGTTTATGTAGCTGAAGCTTGTCATCCATTGATTCCTCCAGAAGAATTGCAAGGATTAGTTAAGCATTTAATTGATAATTTTATTAATGATCGTTGTGGTGAAGAAAAAATTTGTATGGGTTTAAATGCTGTAAGAGAAATGTGCGTTAAAAATCATTTGATCATGGATGAATTTCATTTGAATTATTTGGCTGAGTATAGGGATTTTAGAAATAAAAATGTTTCCAGCGCAGCTAAATCAATAATTAATCTTTTTCGAGAGCAAAATCCTAAATTATTGAACAAAAAATTTCAAGGCAGAAGATTGGAGGCTGAAAATTCTGCACATCCAGCTGCGAAATATGCTGAGACTTATGTGGCCGAAACAATTGAAGGATCTGCTGCATTAGGATTATGTAAATTTCTTTACAAATAAAATTAAAATAAAATATTTTTATTTTTTAGCTAATACTGGAGTTCCTCTTTGCTATGATAAAGTTTTAGATGAGGCAGATTTCAGAAAGATTAAATTGTTCAGACAAAGGCAAAGAATTGAAGAAGAAAATAAAAGTCTTGGAAAAAAAATGTATGATGAAGATGATGAAGAAAATGAAGGTGAGGAAGATGATGAAGAAGAAGACAATGAAGAAGATGAAGAAATGGAAGAAGATGAAGAAGAAAACAATGATGATGAATATGATGAAGAAGAAATTGAAGAGGAAGATGAAAACGAAGAAGATTTAGAAGAGATTGAAAACGAAGATAATGAAGAAAAAAAAATAAAAGGCATTCTAAAGAAGAATAAAAAAGGTGGAAAATCTATAGATAATGATGATGAGGAACTAGAAGAAAGTGAAGAAGAATTAAACCCTCATGGTTTTGTTTCAGAAGAAAATATCACATTTTTTAAGAAAAGAGGAAGGTAAATGAAATTCATTCATCTTAATTTTATATAAAATTTATAATTTAAAGAGAATCAACACTTGCAAGGAAAGAACTAATAAAAAATCAAATAAAAGAAAAGAGATATAATGGTCCTAAAGCCCACAAGGGAGGAACGACAAATGAATTGAAAAATAAAAGAAAACCTCTCATGATGGTTAGACACAAACAACATAAACAGAGAAATCGTGTCGAAAATGTCAAGAAAAAAATCAGAAAAATAAAGATACAATTGGGTCATGTTCGAAGCGGAAAAGAAGCCCAAAGATTGAAAAAGCGTAGATTGGGCTAAATTTTTAGTTTTTAATTAAAAATTCTGAATTAAATAAAACAAAACAAAAAATCAAACAAAAAATTTTATATTTTTATTTTTTCTCTCTCAAAAAACAAAATTTCTTTATTTGCTTCTTTAATTGTTATTAAAATTGATTTTTCTATTGAATGTGAATTGAAAATAGAATGTGTGTGTGTTTTCAGAAAGGTTGCTTGGAAAAGGGAATCCTGAGATCATGTTTTTTGTACCTTCCAAATAAAAGTCCAACCAATTTTTAAAGTAAATATTTCCAAGCATAAAAGTCATTCGATTTCTTATATTTGTAACAAAATCTGAGCTAACTCGAGTCAAAACATTATTTTGATAAAGAGCTTTGCAAATTCCAAAAGCTTTTTGTTCTTGTTGCGCCAAAATCTTTCTACTTTCTATTGGATAATCAGATACTTCTGTTCCCCATACTTGTTGAATCCAGTTCATAGTGTGTCCAAAATGAATAGTGTCTTCATTGGATATATATTTTGCCATAAAAATAAAGTCCTCCTTGCAAAAATAATCACATAAATTACTCCAAGAAACTACCCATGGGTTTAAATTTTTAATTTCCTCCAAAATCTCATTGTTTTTGGGAGAAATGTGAGCCAATTTGATATATATTTTCACCGATTTAGACATTATTAAATGTTGCATTAAGGAAATTTTGTGGATAATAGACTCAACTAACGAACTTATAAATGATTTTCCATTATCGTTGATTTGCAATAAATTTTGACTATTTATAAAATTTTCACCTCGAATTTTTTTATAATTTTCAAATGGTTCGATAAACATTGTTCTACTTCCAACTTCGGCTTCCAAAAGTTCTCCGGTTAGTAAATATCGGGCCATTTCGATTCTATCTTTTTTATTAAGAAAACTATAACAGTCATCAGTTAATGGTGTCATCGATTCAAACCATTTTCTTCGACTTATTTGTAAACTGATTTCCGGAGAAGATATCCATGAATGAATAATAGCAATAATTTTCTCATCAAATTCTCCAAACTTTTTAATTATTTCTTGAGAGGATCTTATGAAATCTTGTTCTGTTTTTCTTTTCCAACCTGAGGAATACCATACTTGAAACACACTTTCTTTTGGAATAGTTATATCTGAAAGCATTTGAACAATTATATATGTTTTAGCGCAAATGAAAGGGCATGCATCATAACAGTATAAATTGACTTCTCCTTTCGAATCATCAAAGTCTTTTAGTGTTGAGTTCTGAACGAAAGATAGGTCGACAAATCCGATGTTTATGTAATTTTTTCCATAATTCAGAACATTTGCCATTGGTGATGAATTATTAAAGCTCTGAAAGAAATGATTTAATGAATAATCAGGTTTTTGCCTTTTAAATGTATCCAATTTATAAATAACTTTTCCTATTTGGGCATTTTCTGCAGCAGATGCTAAAATAGTGGGATCAATGAACCCAAATCTCTTCAGGAAGTAGCTCTGATTCTCATCAATTTCAGTGGTCATGATCATCTGATTTGTAATGTTGATCATTGCGATTTCATAAAATAAAATCTCTAAAACTTCAAAATGCGTTTTTTCTTCAGGATAAATATTTTGATATTCCTCATGAAAATGTACGGGTTCTGGTTCCTTAAAAAGCAATTTTCTCATCATTTGTGTCTTTTTTAAATCCGCGAGATTACCAGAGTTTTGTTTTTTTATGTCTATCATTTTATCAATTCGCTCTTGTTGATTTTGTGAAATCCTGTTTTCAATGTCTTCTAAAAGTTTTTTAATCTCTGCATTTTGATTATTTACTTCACATAGACTAAGTCCTTGTTCCATGATTTTTTTGGCATCATCATACATCTGTTTTGAAAATAAAACTAATGCTTTTCTATAATAAGGTTTGATGAATTTTGGGTTGAAATTTATTGAGAAATCACAATCTTTCAGACATTCCTTGTATTTTTTCAGAATATAATATGAGGAAGCTCTGTTATTGTGATAAATTGCAAGTTTTAATGGATCATTTAAAGTCTGCGATAAGATGATTGCTTGGGTATATTGCTTAATTGCATCTTTGTATTTACAATTTGAAAAAAAAGCATTCCCATTGATTTTGGCCTCTTCAGAAGGTGAATAAGTTTCCTTGGTTTGAGCCATTTAAAAAAATTGAAAAAAATTTCAATTATAATTTTGAATAACAAACATTTTGATTTAATTCCTAGAAAGAAAAAAATCAAAGGTTCTTGGTGTGAAAAAAATATGAGAAACGGGGAAATTTTTTCGGTAACAATATCTTTGAGATTTAAAGCAAGAAAGATGTTTTTTTTAAAAAAAAATCTAATCAATGAAAACAAAAAAAAGAACAGATCCTTTTTTTTTATTTATTTAAAAATATGATGAAATAAATCATCAATAATTAATTAAAAAAAAATTATGTTTTTTAGAAACTTTTCTAAATCACTTTCGAGTCAATCTCTCAAAAACTTTTCTTCCAGAAGCGGTCCTTACAATCCTGGCAGATTCAGAGATTATTTTATCCCAAAAAATCTACCAAAGTTCCTCAAATTCATCTAACCAAATATTATCATTTAATTTAATTTTAGAAAGGAGGAAGTCGGCCCTTATTTAAGCAGTGTTCATTCTATAAAGCCAGCACCTGTTCGAAATGTCAGACACATTAATCCAGTGAGAGAGTCAGGACCTTTGCCAGCTTATGATGGTGTATACAGTATGGAGGATATCAGGAAGGTGATGTGGAATACAAGAGTTGGTCGGGACCATTGCTATTGCCAGATGGACGTTGAGGAGATCATGCGTCGTGTACCAGGAATTACCAGGAAAGAATGCGAACATATTATTAAATTAGGATTAACTCCTGATGAACAAGTTGATTTCGCTTATGTCGCTTATAATATCGGCTTAGATGTCTTTTATTTAACCAACCAATGCTTCGTTGCCAGACAAGTCGTTACCAAGTAAAATATAAAAATGGATTTTTTTTCTGGAAATAATAAATAAAAAAACACATTTGAACAATAAAAAATTGTTTGTAATTAACAGCTCAAAAGGAGAGAAAGTTGAAGTTCTATGGAATGCACAAGCTTTTGAAGATCTGGCTTTGTTAAATGTTGGTTTCGCACCTGTTCTTGAGAATGTTGATTATCATTGGGAAATTTTCCTTTGGGGAGATCCACCACTGAAAGTCTTGAATGATTTCGATTTGGTAAAAAAAAAAAACTGAAATTTCTTTTTAACATATTCATATTTATTTTTCATTATTTTTTTAATT
>JFJP01037539.1_pt1 | contig 28335 bp, 23 predicted proteins | sample 431651 | NCBI WGS metagenome assembly JFJP01 (sample SAMN02602958, study PRJNA72255) | Microbial mat metagenome, whole genome shotgun sequencing project. | biome: fresh water; feature: sink hole; material: water; isolation source: purple microbial (photo- and chemosynthetic) mats found in... | reverse complement strand
TGCCCGTGTAGGTTCCGTCGGCCTCGGGGTCGGCCAGCCGGAGCGGGGTCGCGCCGTAGCCGTTGAAGCTGCCCGCGACTTCCACCGTGTCCGTGGCAGGGTCGAACAGCGAGCGGGCGATCTGCACCCGCATGTCAACGGTGAAATCCACGTCCGTGAAGGTCGGGATCACCTCGTCATCGTTCCAAAAAGCGGAGAACTCACCGTCCTGCTCCACCTCGTAGCTGCGGTCGCTGTCGGGGATGCCCTCGAACTCCCAGGTGTAGGGGCCGGCGTTCTTCTTGCGGAACTTGAACATGACCGTGGTGCCGACTTCCAGCCCGCTGGCCGTGCCCGTGTAGGTTCCATCGGCCTCGGGGTCGGCCAGCCGGAGCGGGGTCGCGCCGTAGCCGTTGAAGCTGCCCGCGACTTCCACCGTGTCGGTGGCCGGGTCGAAGAGCGAGCGGGCGATCTGCACCCGCATGTCCACCGTGAAATCCACGTCGGTGTAAGTGGTTACGATTTCGTCATTTTCCCAGAAGAAGCTCTGCTCGGGCATTCCGGGCGCGACGGTGATGCTTCGGTTGCTGCTGGGCTGTCCGGCGAACTCGTAGGTTGTGGTGGCGCCTTCTATGACGGCGAACTTGTACTGGTAGGTCATGCCCTGGCCAAGGCTGAGGGCCGCGGTGTAAATGCCATCGGACTCGGGGTCGGTCATGGCGTTCTTGTCGGCTCCCCACTGGTTGAAATCGCCATGAATGGCCACGCTCTGGCTTTGCGGGTCGAAGGTGCCTTCCTCGATTTTGACGTTCATGTCCAGATGGAAGACGACCAACTGCTGCGGCGGAGGCGGGCATTGGCCGAAGGCGACCACTGGCACGGTGTAGTTGTCCATGGGCACAACGAATCCGCGGTTTTCGGTACCCGCCAAGCGGCACGCGAGCGGCACGGTCTCGGCATTGGGCCAGGTTTGGCCGTTGATGAACTTGTACTGGACGTTGTAAGCCTGCGCGATGGGCAGCGTAACGGTGTGAATGTCATCGCCATCGGGGTCGGTCAAGAGCGTCGCGGCGGGATCCCAGCCCTGGAAGTTGCCCGCGATGTGGACGCCGTTGGAGCTGACCATGACCCCCGACATGTCCACCTGGAAGGTAACCTGCACGTCGGGCATGACGGGACATTGGCCGAAGGCGGTGGTCGGAATGACGGTGCTTTGGTCGCCCAACACGAAGAAGCGGTTGGTGGAACCGACGCCGACACACTCGGCGGGGACGTTCTCTTCGGCCCCCCAAGCATTTCCGTTGATGAACTTGTAGGTGATGGTCTGGTTGGGCATGATCAGTACGTCCGTGGTGTAGATGCCATCGGCATCCGCGTCCGCCAGGGGCGTGGCCGCGGGATCCCAGCCCTGGAAATCGCCCGCCACGTGGACGCCGTTGGGGCTGACGGTCAACCCGTTCATGTCCACCTGGAAAGTAACCTGGATCTGCGCGGTGGCGTGGGCAGCCAGCAAGGCCAGAAAAGTGGCCAGGGTGAAAAAATGTCTTTTCTTTTTCATGTTGTCTCGATGTTTGTGTTTGACTTGAAAATCGGCTTTAAGATAGCTATTTTGGGTAGCTTTCACAAAACGACGTGGGGGCAAAATTTTTTGCTCCTGGATACTATTGCGCCGAAGCTCCGCGATGGGCGAATTTCCAAGAACAGGGAGACGGATCCCAAGCGCAGGCTTACAAGCCCAAAACGTCGGAGCATTGGGGATCGAGTCAAAAAAAGCATCTTTGCAAGAAAAAAATCATGGCCCAAGCGCATACCGTGAAAAAAGCATTCAGCCGCGAGACCATCGTGGAAATGGACATCAACAGCCCGACAGAAAGGGTTTGGCAAGTGCTGGGCCAAGCCGAGCATTACCCGAAATGGACTTCGACCATCCTTGCTTTGGAAGGCAAGATCGCCCCAGGCGAAAGCCTGCGGCTGCGCTCGGCGCTGGATCCCAAGCGGACCTTTCGCCTGAAAGTCAAAGCCTTGGAGCCCAATGGGCGCATGGTCTGGGGCGGCTCGATGGGCGAGCGGATCTTCGCGCTGACAGCACTGCCCGAAGGCGGCACGCGGTTTCGCATGAGCGAGAAGATCGGCAGTCCGCTGTTCTTCCTTTTCGCGGGCATGATTCCGCCGTTCGACGAGGCCTTCGACCGCTTCGCGCAAGACCTGAAGCTGGAATCGGAGAAGGCCTCGCGCTGAGGCCGGATGGTTCACATCATGCCCCCGCGAAGGCGGCTGGTGGTCAGGTGATGACGCCGAAGCCGCGGCTCGCGCCCTTGCCGATGCCCAACCACTTGGGGATGTTGAGGTTGGTGTGGAAGTTCAGGTTGAAGGCGTTGAGCTTGATGGGCGGGCGGAAGCCGTCGCCGTTCTTGTAGGTTACCCATCGGTGCTCGAGCAGCGGTTCGACCTGGACGGAAATCTGCCCCTCGACCCAGATGTTGAACGTCCGGCAAAGGTGCAAGAGGTGCGCGGTGATGGTGCGCTGGAGCAGCGCGACCCGCTCTTCGTCGGTCATGCGCTGGTACTCGCCGTAGTTTTCCTGGTTGATGCCGGCGTAGTTCCACAGGCGGAAGCGCTTGGTGCGGCCCTCGGCCAGGAGCCCGAGAAAGGCCTCCTCGCGGTTGAGGCTCTTGAGCTTGAGCTCTATCTTGTTGCTGTTGAGGTTGATGGGCAGGGGGCCGCGGTTGAAGAAGCGCATGATTTCCTCCATGCCATCTTGCAGGAAGAGGATGCCCGCGCGCTTGTTGAAGCTGCGGTACTGCACCAGCGGGTAGCGGTGCAGAAAGCCCTCCTCGTTGTGGTTGTGGAAAAGGTCGTTCTCGAAGCCCACGGCCTTGGCGACGGCACCCCGGAAAGCGTAGATTTCGTAAGGTTGCAGCGGCAGGTCGAACTCGACCACCAGCATCTCGATGCGTTTGTTTGGAACGGCCCCTTCAGGTTTCACGGGCGAATGGGTTAGCATGTTTCGAAGGCATTATTCGGGGAAATAGTTGCGAAAACGGATGAAGTGGAACTCGATGAGCTTGCGCCCGCTCTCTTCCTGGTGTACTTTCCGCTCGGAAGTCGAGGCCACGCAGGTGAGCTTCTCGGAGCGGGCCATGAGCAGGAAGTTGTGCAGGAAGGTCATCTCGCCCATGACGTGGATGGCGTGGGGCTCCGGCTGGCCTTCGAGCAGCGCCTTGCAGCGCAGCACGTGCTCGGCGGCCAGGTTGCGGACTTCCTCCAGGCCCAGCCGCGGGTCGATGGGCGGGAACGGAATGTCTTCGACTTTGCCGCCGTAAGTGGCCAGGGCCGCCTGGGTCTGCTCCGCGGTCCAGGTGTCCGAAGGGTGGTTCGATAGGTTGATCAGCATCAGATAGTGGTGTTTTCGGTGGTTTCTACGACTTTCTTGATTTCCAGGAAGTACCGCTCGAGGTTCGCGGCGAATTTGCCCGAGGTCTGCGCGGTGGGCCTCAAACCCGAGTGGTTGATGTCGTTGCGCTGGCTCGTGAGGTTGCGGAAGGTCTTGGCGAACAGGCCATGCAGCGGATGCGCGTAAACCTTGGGATGCAGCTCCTGGCTCTTCTTGGACCAGTGCTTGAAGGCCTTCTCTTCGACACTCAGGGCGCCGCTGATGGTCTTGCGAACGTCCTCGTTGCTCCAGGTCTCGTCCAGCTTGTGGATGAAGTAGGTAACGACGCTTTCTTGCAAAAGGGTGATGCCCTGCTGCACCAGGTTGTGGTCAATGCAGAAGCGCACGGCCCGGAAGCCGTTGAGCAGGTCCTCGCGCGACATTCCGCTGATCTTGTGCTCGATCTTTTCGAGCAGTTGGCCCAGGGGCAGGTTGGTCTCGATGGTCTTGGCTTCGGCGAGCCGCGCCTCCAAGCTCTTGAAAACCTGGCCCGAATAGATTTCGCGGCCGCGAATCGTGGAAATGCTGTCCATGCTCTTGCCCAGTTCCTCGGCGAAGCGTTTGAACCGCGACAGCTCCCGGTTTCCCTTGACCAGCTTCACCAACCTGTCGGCGTTGCCAAAGTGGATGAAGTCGCTGGCGCCCGCGGTCCAGTCTTGCAAGACCGAGAAGCTGGTAACGTCCACGATGGGCGCGGTGTTGGTGTTGGGGTCGCGGGCCTCGTAGGCGCCGTAGCAGATGCGCTCCACCTTGATGCCCTTGACGAATTTCGCGAAGTTGAGCAGGGCCAGGGCCAGCATGGGGATGGTCCGGAAAGCGTGGGTAATGTCGAAGACGATCTCGTCGCCCTGGCCAATCTGGTCGTAAACAATGCGGAAGATTTCCCAGATCTGGTCTTCCGACAAGCCGTCCGGAATCCAAATCGGCTCGACCGCGAGGTGCTGGAAGCCTTCTTCCTTGACCAGGTCGCGCAAGATGGTCCTCAGGCCGCGCTCCTCGTTGAAGGTCGGGTTGTCGCGCCAGTGCGACTCGTCGGCCTTGTCCGTGACGAAGATCAGGGCCAAGTCGCCCGGCTGCCCGCCCTTGGCGAAGGTGCGCAGCAGGGCCTCCTGGATGTAGAGGGTGTAGCCCGTGTTTTGTCCGGATTCGGGCCAGACGTATTTGCACCGGCTGTACTTCCCGGCTCCGAGGAAACTGATGAACTTCTTGGCCATTGGATTTCTAATCGCTTGATTTTGAGACGAATGCTAGATTTTGACGCCTTCGGGCATATCGGGCGCAGGCAGGTGCTTTTCCAGTTCGGCGAGCTGCTCGAGGGCCAGCAGGCGCAGCCCGGCGGCGCGGGCGCGGACGCGGTGGGCCTCCGTCAGCTCCCGCTCGGGCGCGAGGGTCCAGAGCTGGCCGACGAAGCGCTGGCGCAGGTCGGCGAAGTGGTCCAGCGCCGCGTCGAGCGCGCGGGTGAGCGCCTCCGGGCCCTCGGCGCGGGGCAGGCAGCACGCCAGGTGCAGCGTGTTGGAGTGCGAGAAGGCCATGTCCACCCGGCCCTGCTCGCCGTCCCGCACGATGGGGAAATCCCAGATGGCCATCGCCCGCCACAGCAGCAGGCAGCGCCGCGCCGAGCAGGCGGCCCAGCGGCTGAACTCCTCGCGGCCCATGTCCTCGGACAAAGGCCCCGGCTCGGAGTCGGCGAACTTCGTGCGGTCGGGGTAGCCCGGAATGTCCACCCGCTGGCAGTCGAGCAACTGCCTGGGCGTCAGTCGCGTGGCGATGGGCCGCGGCGGCGATGGCTCGGGGCGCAGCTCGCGCCAGCTCGGCCCCGCGGGATCGACCTGCACCAGCCGCGCCGGACGGTCGCGGAAGTAGTCCGCCAGCGCCAGCACCGCCAGCGGACTGCCGCCGCCGAGGTTCACCACGAAGCGGTCAGTGGGGCCGATCTCCAGCCGCGCCAGCTCCTGGTCGAGTTGGGCCGCGATGTCGGCGGGATCTTCCGGATTGACCAGCAGGATCTTCCGACTGAACGAGCCCGCGACATTGGTCATGGCCCAGGTCATGCCCCGGCTTTCCAGCTCGGGCGTCGAAAGGAAGATGTGGTGATAGACCTCCCGGGTCTCGGACATCAGCAAGGCTCCCGCCAGCGCGTCGTCCGCGACCAGCATCACCATGACCAGGCGGTCGGTCTTCTGGTTGGCCCGCCATGCCCAGCGGTCCATCGCGTCGTCGTCCAGGTCGGGAATGTCGCTGAAGTCGATCTCGTCGTCGTCGGGCTGCATCACGAATTTCATGGGCACCTTGAAGCCTTTCCGAATGAGGCTCAGGGCCTTGCTGTACGGGATCGGGTCCTTGGAATCCAGCAGGACCTCATCCTCAGCTACTTCCTTTTCCAAAGCTTCTCTCCAGTCGATCATGGCTCCTTACCCAGAGTCTATTCTGTAAATTCAATTACATGGGCGCTCACCGTAACAGTTTTTCGATAGAAAAATGGAACAACCAACGAAATATGCCTTTCAGTTGTAACATTAATAATCGCCTTTGAGCTGCCTGTCAAATTAGCACTTTCTAACATTTTTGATTTAGCTGCTTCTATCAATGATTTGTTAGAAAGCCCGCCAATACCAAAAACATAGGTAGCTGTCGATTGTCCACTAACCCTTTCAATGACTTTGAAGTTGTTCTCACTCAATTCGACATTGGTCGTATTGCTATTAATGTTACCGACCAATCCTGAGTGAATGCCGCAACTTGCCATTAGCATCGAGGTAAATACGACAATTGAAAGAATTTTGATTGTTTTCATTCCATGAAATCATTTGTGAAAATCACCTACTCATTGGCTTTTCGGTATCCGCCCCGTTTTTCAAGTGGTCTCTGGTCTCCACATTTAATGAACTACAATTCTTTTGTCAGCCAGAATGACTATCACCTCCGATTACAGATCGGAAAGTGTAAACGATGGCCAGCGTGGCGTCGGCCAGTCGGGCTATGAGCATGAACCTGGGCTCATCGTAGCGCCCTTCCGGGTCTGGTATCGTTTCGTCCCAGTCCATCTGGGTCTTGGAAGGCCTCCTTGGCCTCCTCAAACGAATAGCCATGCTTTTCGATGTTCTTGCGGTTCTTCTCCTCGTCCCATTCGAATTCGTCGTCTTGGTAGTCGGGCATGGGGTGGCAAGTTAGGGAATTTTGCGGACGATTGCCAAGCTGGGAGGCTAGGCTTTTTCGGGTTTGGGCAGGTGCTTTTCCAGTTCCTTCACCTCATCGAGCGCCAAGAGCGTAAGCCCCATCGCTTTGGCGCGCAGCTCGTGGTGGGGCTTGACCATGTCTTTTCCCTCCCCCTTTTGGGAAAGCGTGAAGAAGTAGCTTTGGGCGAAAAGGCCCAGGTCCTTGCGGATGGAGTTGGCCTTGTAAAGCGCTTCATCGAGCAGGTTTCGCCCGCTTTCGGGATCGTAGATGGAGGTCTTGCACTCGACGATGTAGAGCTTGTTGGCATGGGTGAAGGCCACGTCCAGCTCGTTGGGGGCATCGTTTTTCTGGACATGCAGGCTGCGCAGGATATGCGAGGGCGCCAGTTTCATGTGGTTTCGCACGCGCTGGGCCACCCACTCCTCGAACCAGTCGCCCGAAAGGTAGCGAAGCTGATTCTTGCTCAACGGAAAGTCGCCTGGCCATTCGATTTCCTGCAAAAAACTCGCAACACGCTTGAGCCACGCCTTCGCTTCCTCATCCTGAATTTTCAGATGCTTCTTGACAATGGCTACCCCATCGTGTGTCAATTTCTTATTTTCAGGTAACTTACGAAATTTACGGAAGTCATTCAGCAGCCTTTTCTGGGCTTCGTCAAAAGCGATGAATTTGTGGAAAAACGCTTGCGTGAACTCCTCGTCCAGGGCATAATCTCCTCCTTGAGACCCCATGTCAACCTGGTAGCAATCAAGGTATTGCTTGAGGGAAACACGGGTTTCGATGGCCGTTTCCGGAATGGAACGCGGGTGGATTTCGGCGTATGCGTTCTTCCCGGCGGGCACGTAAACGATCTGGCTGGGCAAGCCGGAAAAGTAGTTGAAAACGGCCAGCGACATGATTTTTGTCCCGCCTGTGATGTTGACCACGAAGGAATCCCTAGGCCCCGTCTCCAGCTCGCTCATCAGGCGATCCAGTTTGAAGCGGATGTCCAAGAGGTTGTTTTCGTCCACGAGGATGATGCGGAAAAGCTCCTGGGGAATGCCGCTGGCGACAATCAGGGCCTTGTCCGCGCCCTTTTTCTGCATGGCCGGGCTGCTGACCAACACATGAAAATCAAGCCCTGGGAAAGAGCTCAAAACGAGCAGGTTCGGGAGGGTCTGGTCGCTGATCAGGCTTACCGAGATCCTGCGGGCCTCGGGCTGGCTGGGGGCTGTTTCTGGCTGGCTCATGCGGGTTGCTTGTGTTGTGGTTGTCCTGGGAAAACAGTGCGGAAATGGGAATTGCTGTGCGAAACGCTGGCCCGGCCTCAGAGGTTCACCGAAATCTTGACGAAGCCCAGCGGCGTGCCGTCGTTGAGCAGATTGCGGGTCTTGGGGTAAGGCACGCCCTCGGAATAGCTCTTGCGGCGCATCGTGCCGACCATCTTGCCATACTCCTCATCTTCGACCAAATCCGTGTCCGCGATCCAGTTTCCGGTCATGAACTTCCAGCCCGAACCGAAGCCGATGCGCATCACGGCCTGGTTGGGCGCGCAAGCCTCGTTCTGCTCGATAAGTTCGTTGATCATGTCCAGGTAATGATCCTTGGGCTTCTGTGCAGCGCCCACCACCTCGACGTCCGGGTCGTTCCAGTAGTCGTACTCGCTGACCAGGAGGTCGCTCGTGTTGGCGCGGACCATCTTGAGTAGTCCCTTGATGCTCAAGTCCTTGAAGGTGATGATTCCCCGCTGGAGGTTGGCCTCGTAGGCGGCTTGGGCGATGCTGAGCTCGAAACTGGCGCTTTTGCCTTGTGGAATGACCTCCACGAGCTGTTTGAGGCGGAGTTCCTGATTCCAGCCATCGTAGCGGTAGTTGAAGGGGAAGGTCATGGCCGCCTGGGTCTCGACCTCGAAGTGCGCGTCGCCCACCTGGACGAAGCGGAAAATGTCGGTGTTGGGATCCTTGCCCATGAAGTTGCGCATCAAATCGCCATCGGCGTACCTCCCTCTTCGGTCAATCTTGCCTACTCGCTTGGCCGCGACCGGGTTTTTGAACAGCCTGTCCATGAAGAAGGCCGTGCGCAGTGAGCCTTTGATGGAAGAGCCCGGCAGGAGCGGAACGTCCATGCCCGTGCGCAGGAGACCCTTGAAATCCTTGCCTTCATCGCCGCCCATGCGGAAGCTGGCGAAGATCTTGGACACCTCTTCGGGCTTCAAGCCTGGCCTTCGGGTCGTGAGGTATTTCAACAAGTTCTGCTTGTTCTCGATGATGGCCATCCATTTGTCGATGTTCTCCGGGCCGATGATGTCCAGCACCTTCTCCAGGTCCACGACAGCCAGGCCCTTGGGAAAGCTCAGGTACTCGAAGCCTGATTTGTAGGTAGTTCCGCTGCCCACGTGCAAGGGCGTCAGGGTCTTGATTTCAGCGTGGGCCATGCTAGTCGTCGTTTTGGGGTTGGAAGACAAAGGGCAGGAAGATCGCTCGTCCGTCGCGCCAAACGGGATGTTCGTCCATGATTTGGGGCTGGAGGTCAACGACTTTTCCGGCGTAGGCTTTCTGGAAGACGCTGCCAGGGGCGAACATGTGAATGGATTTCTTGCGCCAGGACATGGGGCTGCCGTGCGTGGCCGAGATGAAGCCGCCGCGCTTGACCAGCTCATAGCTCAAGCCCTCGGAGGCGTCGAACTCCTGCTCCTGGGGCAAGGCCATCGAGAGCGACACCTGCGCCGGACTTTTGTCGGGCACCTGCAATTCGAAGGCGTCCACGAACTCCGCCTCGAAGCGGCCATTGCCAGAAGTCCGGTACGAGCCGACGCCCTCGTCGGCCAGCAGGCGAAAACACGCTTTCAACTTGGCCCAAAACTCGTCCGAGCACTCGTCGATCAGCACAAAAAGGCCCGCCTTCGGCGAAAAGACCAGTTGCTCCACGAAGAAAGGCTCGGCATCCGAATGGCCGTTGCGGGGCACCATCACGCGCTGCTGCATGTGGGTTTCGAAGGGCTTGTCTGCCGAAAGGCGCTCGTCGGGCGTGGCCAGCATCAGCTTGCCGCTCTTGTCCAACTGCTTGGCGGTGGGCACCTTGGGCAGCTCGCCCCGAAGGTAGCGCTCGAAAACGGCCTGCTCGAGGTAGGCGATGCCCTTGACCTGCTTGGCGTGCTCATTTTCTTGCCCATCAAAATTCAACTTGGGCAGGGGCTTGGTAAAAAACAGCCTGTCGTGCCAAAGGGGCATGCCCGACGAAATGCGGAACTGCTGGAAGAAATCCTCGCCCGGAGGCGGGTCGAAGAGCTGCAAAGCCATGGCAAACAGCGCCGATTTGAGCGTGTCGGATTGGAGGGTCGCCTGCGTCTTGTCGTAGGTGGACTCCCGGCCCGTGCTCAAATGCAGTGGCGAAGTGAACCTCAGCTTGGCCAGCCGAAACGTTCTCTTGGCCATGGCTTAGTTTTTCAGGTTTTCAATCTGTTTGGCGTACTGCTCTTTCAGGTCTTCTCCCTTATCGCCAGTGAGGTAGGTATCGGTGTCCTTGGCCCAGATCTGGTCGATGTCGAAGGCGACTTGGCCGCTGCCCCGCGAGCCGTGCCCGCCCAGGTAGTCGTCGCGCAAAAGCTGGAGGCACAAGAAAAGGTAGTCCATGTACTTTTTCTCTTCGTCCTCTACTCCTCCATCCCTGAAAAGGTTCAAGACGATTTCAAGCTCAAACTCGGCACCGGCTGGCACGCGCTCAAGCTGGCGGGGCATGGCCGCCGAGGTGATGCGGTCGATGACCACTTCGGTCTTGACCTCCGAGTAGGGCGTCTGGCTGCCTTTTTCCAGCTCCTTGGCGCTCTTTTCCGTGAGGTTGGCGTCGCGCACGATCACCCGCGAGGGTCGTTGCTGGTCTTGGCTGACGCCATAGGCTTTCTCGTCCTTGCCGCTGAGGGCGTTGCCGAACAGCTTGGCCGACCAGGATTTGGGGTCCATGCTCGGTCCATTCTTGACCGTGTTGCTCATCGGAACCACGCCGATGGTGGCCTGGTTCAGCTCCAGGAGCGAGCGCATTTTGCCTTTGATGGAGCTTCCGGGCAGGTAGGGCTTGTTGTCGATGGGGTTGCGGATGATGGGCAGGTCCACCCCACCGATTTCGAGGGCGGAGCCGCTGCCGCCGATGCGCAAGCCGCTTTTGGCTTTGATTTTACCTTTGATGACGATCTTTTTCAACAATTGTCGGTTCATGGTCGTGTCTTGTTTTTGTAGGGTTCCAATCATTTGCCACCAGCGGCCTTGTGGTAGGCCAGGACAGCTTCAAAGAAATCGACGTAGTTCAGAAAGCTCTTCGCGTCATTCACCTTGTCATGGGCCTTGTCCATCACCTGCTTGAAGACTTTGAGTCCTGAACCTCCGTCGCGGGAGGCGGCATAGGCCAACTTCGGCTTGAGCAACAGGAAGCTCTTGGCCTCTTTCTCGTAACCGACTGACTGGATGCGCTTGACCTCGCCGAACACGTTGCGGATCTGGCTGGTGGTCAACTGCTTTTCCTTCAGCTCCGAGCCGAACTCTTCCGCATACTTGATGCAAGCACGGTCGATGGTGTCGGAAATCCAATTGTCTTTGAACTCCGCGCTCCAGTTTTTGCCGCTTGGGCTAGGACTCACGGGCCTGTTTTGGGCTGGGTTTTGTCTCATTTGAAATCTTGTTTTAATTCCAAAAAATAATCTTGCGATGAAATGGAAATCGGCTTCAAAACTGACCTGCTCATTGCTGATCTTTTCTCTCCCGTTTGACAAAGTGCATCCAACGGGCGGCGATGGCCAGGTGGTCCAGGGCGATGTCGGGGCCTTCCTGGTAGGCTTTGGCGATGATTTCATCGGCGACTTTGACCAGCGCGACGTTGCCTTTGTGCTGCTCTTTCATGCGGGCCAGGGTATAGACCATCCGCCACTGCCATTTGGGATTGGCCTTGGTGCCCGAATCGGGGTTGGCGTTGGCCTTGGCCCATGCTTCTTTCTGGTGGTAAAACTCTTGCAGGCGCTGGAGGAAGCCTTGCTCGGATTTGCCTTCGACAATCGGCACAAGCTCCTGGCGCCAGGCCATGACCTCGTTCTCGAACTCCTCGCGCCAGCGCAGGGGCTTTCCGAAAAGGGAGATGCTGTCTTTGGGCAAACCCTTGTAAGTGTGCTTCTTGGCCTTCTTCTCGTCCTTATCGGCCATTTGGGCGGCGCGCATGATGGGGAACTTGTCCGTAACGATGGTGATGCCGCCCGAGAGGGTCAGGAAGGGATTTTCCCCGGTCCACTGGCCGAAGCCCTGGCGAATTTGGCGGGCCATCTCGATCATCTTGTCCCACTTGCCCACCACGAAAATGTCGTCGCCCCCGGCATAGACGATGATGGAGTTGTCCTGGAACTCCTGGCTGTCGCGGATGGTGTTGAGGTAGCCCATGAAGAACACATCGAGGCTGGCGCTCAGGGTGGCGTAGCGCGCGAAGCCGCGGGTGCCCTTTTCCATGCCGTTGATGAAGATTTGGCCCAGGTTGTCCACATCCATGCGCAGAACGGCGATGCGTTTGAGGTCCTGGTCTTTGTCCAGGTCGCGGGTGGACTCGGCATTTCCCGAAAAGGCCAGTTCGTCGAAAGACTTGGGACGCCAGAACTTTTCCCGGGAATCGAAGATCCACGGCATGTCATTGCCACCGTAGAAGGCGAAGCCCGTGATGAGCTTGCCCTTGCCATCGAAAACCAGCTCTTCGCTCCGGGGATTCAGCTCGAAGACCTCGCTGCCGCTGGGCAAGGTGCTGATGCGGTCCATGAGCTCCTCCAGCTTGACGAAATGGTGCTCGAAGCCGATGTTCAAGGGGCTGAAGGATTTGTCTTTGTCGAAGCCTGTGTAAACTCCTGGCGTAACGACCCAGTACTTGGCCTCACGCAAGACCTTGCCCAAGGCGATCTGGGCTTTGGTGGCGTAGCTGATCTTGCCGTCCCCATCGAAGGAATGGCCCTTGCCCTCGAGGATTTCCTCGCCCGTGATGTCGTCCACGGTCTGAAGGCCGCCCACGTCGGTGGGTTCGAAGAAGGCGGCGTAGTCGGCCTGAATCTGGGCCTGGAAACGGCGCTGCTTCTGCTTGTCGAAACCGCGGTGCAGGGCGTTCCAGGCCTTCTCGATGGTTCCGCCCACGACATCCTCGGTGGCCACGGGCACGTGGTGGAGCGACATGAAAAGCTGGGTGCGGTATTCGTCGAAGAGCTGTTGCTGGAGGGTGCTCCGGACCTGCTCGAAGCGGTCCTTGACCGCCTGGCTGTTGGGGGCGAGCAGGAAGAAGCCGCCGCCGGAGGCATAGACGATGTTTCCCTTGGCCAGCCCCAGCTCGCTCAGGATGAGGCGAATGGCGCTTTCGACCAGAAGTTGCAGGAAGAAGGAGCGTCCCTTGAGGTTCTTGGCGGCGCTTTTCGACTGGATGTTGTAGATGTAGTTCTGGATGCCCGAGAGGTCGCCGCCCAGCAGGAGGTAAGGCTGGCGGGCATCGTCGGCGCGCTCAAGGCAAATGGCCATGCCCGCGGCCAGGCGGACGTGCTCGTAGAGCGAAACGTCGGGGCGCTCGTCGCTGGCGCGCAGGCGGCTGGCGAACATGCGCAGCAAGGCCAGCAGGTTCTCGGCCTCGATCAGGTCGCCCGTCGCGGCCAGGCTGGCGCTTTTGCTTTGGAACCGGGCCCAAAGCTGACGGACATCGCCTTGCGGCTCGGCGGAGGGAAATTGGAAATTCCCTAAGCTCAAAGGCGTGGCGGGCAGGTAGCTTTTTCCTGTCTTGGGAAGTGGCGCGTCTTTGGGGTTTCCGCCGGGCAGCTTGACGTTGGCCAGGACATTCTCCAGCTCGGCCTTCTTCGGCAAGGTCCATCGGCCCAGCCCCAACGCATGGGCGAAAGCGGTGGCAATGGTCTCATTTTCAGGAACAAAACCTGTACCTTCCACAATGGCGCCGAAGGCCTTGGCGCCCGCTTTCAGGGTTTGCAGATAGAGTGGGGAGAATGGGCTCATGATGTCTTGTTGCTTGGGTGTAAATGCTTGGCGGAATTTGCTTGCGCGGACCGGCGCGAAACCGGGCGCTACTTGGCCGTCATGTATCCGTAGCCGACGGCGGTCTTCGCGCCAATGCCTTGGAACTCTAGGGCTTGGGTGAGCATGCTCTTGACTTTTTCCACGACATTCGTGCCGGGGAAACTTTCTAGGGGCGAATCTGGGTAGCTCTGGTCGCTGCGCTGCGTGCCCCGGTGCATCCCCAGATGGAACTCGAAGAGCAGGGGATTTCCTTGCAGGTCCCTCTGCCCGACCGTCAGAAAGTTGATGGGGTTGGGGTTCTGCGTGTCGGTTGGGGCGGCCTGCCTGCCGTAGTAGTCGGGATAGTGGACGTTCATTACCTCCACCTCGATCGAAGGCGGCCCGCTTGGGAAGGCGTCGAGAAAGCACACATGGCCTTGGGTGGCTTCCTTGCCGTAGCCTTTTTCGTCCACGCCGAAGATGTAGCAGAAGAACGGGTCGCGCTTGGCCTTGTCCTCGTCGCTTTCGAAGCACTCGTTGATGACGAAGCTGCGGCAAACGCCCTTGATGGTGGAAGCCGGGATGTAGGGGAATCCGTAAACATGGTGAAGCGAGATGGAAACCTCATAGACCGACTCGTGCCCAAGGCCCACGATCATGCGCCAGTCGGGCGTGAAGCTGGCTTTCTGGTGATGGGAAAGCAGCAATTCTGCGCTTTCCTGTTGGCGGGCTTGCAAAGTGCGGAAGTCCACCGCCCCGTAGTTCGGCTTGGTCAGGTAGTTGTCGCCAACGCCAGGCCTGCCGTCTTTTCCGGGCATGCCATCGTTTCGGAAAAAGAGGAACTTCTGCTCCTTCATCACCGTGTATCGGGCGCCGTTCTTGAGTTTGAGCCAGTAGTTGTCGATGTCGGTTATCGGCAGCGCGCGGACATCCTTGGGCCAGCGGGTATCCGCCAGCAAAAAAGCGTCCTTCAAGTGGGCGAGCGGGTTGCCTGTCGGGACGACACCAGCGGCCGGGGGCGCGGCCTTATGGACGACCGGCACCTCGTGAAGCACGGTGCCATCGAGGAGCTTCAACAACGTAAGCTTGCCACCAGCCCGCGTGAACAAGCAAGGCTTGCCGTCGTGCTTGACGTCGCTGAACTTGATTTCACTAATAATGAGCTTCTTGCCGTCACCTGTGACGATTTCGGCATGGAAGCCCTTCTTCACTGCCCGGACGCTTAATGTTCCTTTTTCCATCGTTTTCAAATTATTTCTCTTGAGGAGCGTCTTTTTCGATCATGCCATCAGCGAAGCGCTTGATCCAGTTGAGCAGGGCAAGGACTTCGTTCGTAACGGCCCTGTATTCAAACGAATCCAAGGTGATGATCTTGTCCACGAACTCCGAGCCCGTCGCCTTGGCAATCAAGAAGGAATTGTGCTTGGTGATCCACTCTTCGACATCCTTATAGACTTGCTTGTATGAGTTGCTCTTTTTCTTGGAGTAGAAAAATGCGATCGCGGGCCCAAGTCCATGGCTTTTGATCATCATGGGCAGCTTCTTCACGTAAGCCTTGTACTCCTCTGCCTTGAAATTGCCTTTGTTCTCGGCTGCGGCCTTGGCTTTGTCATAGGCGAACTTTGCGCGGCCCTGTTCGATTCCTGTTATGCTGTTGGACATGGCTTACAAAAATTTAGGTTCGACAATTCCTTTTCCAAGGGTTGAGTTGGCTCCGATTTGGAAGACCTTCGGAAGCGTGTTTTGAAAGAAAGCCATTACATCCTCGGCGTTTTGCATGGGCAGGCCCTCGAGGCTTTTGCGCATGGGGCGGTTGGCGATGACCAGGCTGTAAAGCACCGATTCGGCGGGCAGGTACTCCTCCGTGAACAATTGCCCGGTGGCGACAGTCCCGGTCTTGTTGTCGATCTTGGTGCGGGTGATGACCTCGGTGGAAAGGTTCACGAAATCCGTGAAATCGTCGTCGGTCAGGATGACCAGGTCATTGGACAGCTTGTCACTCAAGTACTTGTTGTTCGGGTAGAGTTTCTCGGCGAGCCACTTGCCGAACATCTTGTTGTCAATCGACGCCACCTGTATCTTCGCCTTGAATGCGAACTCTTCGAGCACGATGCTGTCTTGGATTTTGAGCTTGTTGTCTCCATTCAGCCAAGCGGTCTTCGCTTCGGGTGGAGTGTCCAATCCCTTGATCGTGATGGGGTTGGCCGTCAAGGCCATGTCACTTTCGAACTGTTTCAAGGCCCTTGGGCAGGTGATCCAGGCGAAGACGCCTTTCACGCTTTTGACGGGGAAGAGCAGCAGGCGGGCGTCGGTGAAGCCCAGGGCGCCGGCGTGGCTGTCGTCGCTTTCCGCGTTCTCGGGGCCGAAGGCGATGTTGATCTTTTTGATGTTCTGTCGAATGTTTTCGGCCACCTCCTTGTCTTCTTCCTTCACCTTCTCGATGTGGAGATGCACGTCCAGCGCGACTTCCGCGGCCTGGCGGACGGCGCCCTTGAAGCTGGAACTTTCGATTTTCGGGAAACTGGTGTGGCGTTCGCGCTGGATGGGTAGGTCAACTACTCCGATGTCGCTGCCTGCTCCCGCGTGCAGGGGAGTGCGACAAGTCAAAAACAGGGGCTTGATGATCGTCATTGGGAAAAAGGGTTTATGCGTTGAAGTCGATGGTTTTCAAATTGTTGTCGTGTACCACAAAATTGGTGTCCTTCATTTCGGGGGTTCTCAGCCAAAGGAACTCGATGGACTTTCTCATTTCAGGGTCCAGTTCGTCGAGAAGATTCTTGATTTGAGCTTGGGGACTTGAGTGAATCGTCGGCTTGCGGCTGTACAAGACAATCTTGATTTGGGTATTTCCCTTGTGCAAGTCCCAAACTTTCTTGAGTCCCCCTTTTTTGAGTTTGTGCTCTAAAGACTTTTCCTCTTCTTTCTCCTCGTCGATAGGAATGTTGTCGCCAGGTTTCACTTCGCAGGCCAGGACCCCGCCATTTTTGAATTGAAAGTAGGCATCATATTCAAAATCGTGCAATTTCAAACCGCTGCCATGAGGATGTTTCGAGTCGATTTCTAGCCAATGTTGATTGTAAAAGTATTGGGCCACAAGGAGCTCCATGATCCTGCCGTTAAGTTTCCTATCGACTTGCTCGCTCCTCAACTTCCCATATCGCTCCAAAAGAAGCCCTCCCATGAACGTAAGCGCGATATGGTCTTGGGACTGTGTTAGCAAGCCTTTTTTCTGCAAAAGTTTGACTTGCTCCTTAGGCTTTTCCTGCAAAGCATCGGCCTTGAGCGCTTGCTCGAATTCGGAGCTGGGCCATGATTTTTTGCGCTTCAACACCTCGTAATTCTCCTCAATCAGCGTGTAGTCGAACTCCACGGGCCAGTTTGGCATTTCGAGCAGTTCATGGGTGTCCTCGAACTTGTAGAAGATGGGCATTTGGTAAACCTGCCCAACAGCCGTAACCACGGAAAGCATTGCCTTGTAGCCCCCCGAGGCGCAAATCAAATCCCCATCAGAAGTGTTTTTTGTGATGATTTCCGCGAGGTTGGCAGCGCCTCTTTCCTGAAAATCAAGGAAGTCGCCCACTTGAAAACCGAATGCGATATGCTTTTCGTCGCGACTGAAAATGGCCTGGATATGGTTCTTCTCCATCCACTCCTGGATCAGCTCCGCGGCCACCACCGAAAGGACAGAATCCGTCGCGATCAGGTGGATGCGAAACTGCTTCTTCAGCTCCTTCGTTACTTCGGGAAAGTCCGAAACCTGGGCTTCCTTCATCAAAAACCTAGCGATGGTCTCGATTTCGGCAGAGGAATCAATGATTTCGGCCTTTTTCGAGATCTCGACTCGTGCTTTCAAGGCATCAACATCCTTCGAAACGAACTTGTCTTTGATCTTGTCGGCAAGCAACTTGGCATGATTTCTCGGCTCCTGCCCTTTGAAAATGGAAGTCCCGACCGTCGTGAAAATGGTTTTCATGCCTGTTGGGGTTATGCGGGTTTGACGTTTCCGACGAAGGCGATGCCGAAGCCTTGCTCGGGGTGGAAGTCGGAGATGGAGGTTCCGTGCAGGGCCTTGAGGCGCTCGAGGTCGAGGGCGCCGTTGGCCTCGAAGTAAAACACGCTTCCGGCAGGCACGGCCCGGCGCATGACCTTGGGCGCGCGCAGGAGCATGTCGAAACCGCCGAGGCTCTGGGGCTTGCCCATCGCGCAGGCGATGATCTTGGCGTCGAGGCGGCTTTCGAGCTGCGTGGGCAGACTGCCCGAAGCGAAAAACGCGGGTGTGGAAAGGTAAACGACGAAGCGATTTCCGTCGAACTCGGGAAATTCGGGCCGCTCAAGTTGGGCTTGCGAAATGGACACATGCTTGCCTTCGGCTCCCAACTTGGCGACGGTGGCCTTGTCGAGCGGCAGGTCAATGCCCTCGAAATCAATCAGAAAGCAGAGCTTGTTGGCGCGCTTCATCCCGACCCTGAACAGCTTGCCTTCCTCGACCGTGCGGGTGGCGTTGTCCATGCCGATTCCAATCTTGGGCTCCTCCTCCACCTTGATTTCCTGGTAGGCAACTTCGGGGGAATAGTAGGCCAAGTACCGATCCAAATTGTTGGTTTCCAGGTACAACTGGGAGGTCGAGAGCGCCTTGGTCCGCTCGGGTGCTTGCAGGAAGTGGGTCGCGCCGTAGTTGCTGACTTGGCTCAAGGGCTGCGGAGCGAGCAATCGCTGGGCGATGCCTTTCTCTTTTCCGTCCGCGACGCAATCGTAGGGGAAGGGCCAAAAGCTTACCTTAGCTGCATCGTTGATTTTCCCAAACGCGATCTGGTTGATTTTCAGCGACTCGGTCTGACGGACCATCTCCTGGAGGGAAAGGCCGTGGCGCATCCCGTAGAAGGTTCGGAGCATACCGTAAAAAGCGGAAGGAGGCGGCGGGAAGATTCCATCGGCCCAACTGTTCTCGCCCCAGTTGAAGGGCTTCGCGTCTTTGAAGAAAAGGGTGTCGAGGGCTTTGATTTCGATGGTCATTTCGTCTCGTTTTTCGGTGCGTGAATGATCCGATGGATGAAGTTGATGATGTCAAGGCTGAAAAAGAGGTTTTGGGAAGTCTCGGCAGCTTTCATGTTGTCCGCCAAGATGGCCTCGCTGGCGTCCAAGAAGGGCCGGATGGCGCGCTGGAAGTAGTCGGCGGCGCTCTCCTTGGGGCTGCTCTTGCGGGCGATCTTGCAGGATCGCCTAAGGAGCCTTTTCAGCTCGGAGCTGGCAATGGCGGGGAACATGGCCTCGTGGTCGCTCGTGGAGCTCTTGTTGAAGGCTTCCAGCCCGAGGGCGAGCTTGCGGATGTAGGTGTCGCTGAAGTCGTTTTCGAGGCCCGCGCAGACTTTCTGCCATTGCTCGACAACCTCCAAATCATCGCCCCAAGTGCTGACGGCCACGTGCATCTCGCCCGAGCGCTTCATCACGGCGATGGCAAAGGCGTTCTTGCCTTCGACTTTCTTGGCCTTCTTCTCCATTTTGCGGGTCCAGTCCAAGACGGCGCTCAGCGGGCTGATGTAATGCGCGATGGTGATGCCTGCGGAAAAGCTGAACTCGCTTTTCAAAGGGAACTTGCTGTGGATCTTGTCGTGGACCTGTCTGCGGAAGCGCTGGCGCAGCTCCCTCATCACGTCGAAGAGGTAGTGCAGGTTGACCAGGCCCATGAAGTCATCGCCTCCGGCATAGACGGTCCTCCCTTTTTCGATTTTGTCCTCTCCTTTTCCATCCAAGTAATTCATGGCTTCGATGGAAAATTCGCCCAGGGTTTCCGATACCAATTTCTGAAATTCATCCAGTTTGGCGTGGTCGTCATTCTTTTGCAGCAGCTCGCCGCTCATGAGCTTGCCCATGCTGTCGCCATCGTACATCAGCAGAGCATAGTACTTGGTCTTCAAGCCTTTGAGTTCTTTCTTGAGAAAGTTCTTGGCGTATTTGCGCTGGTACTCGTCGGGAACACTGTTCTTGGTCAGGCCCTCCTCGAAGAGGAACTGGTCGTCGAAATCCCGAACCACTTCCGCCTCAAAACCCTGAGTCTTTCGATCGAGAACCGCACGAGTCATGAACTCTTTCGAGAAGTTCTTCTTGTACTCCTCAATTTTGTCCTCCTTGCCTTCCATGTCCTTGAGGAGCGCGATGATGGCCGTGGCGGGAAAACTTTCAATCTTCCGTTTTTGGTAGAACCGCTTGGTCAGGCAGACGGCGCAGAGGCCCTCGCTCTCTTCGATGTTGTAGCCGCGCACCGTGGCCAGGTTGCTGTTGAAGGCCTTGATGTCCAGATGGGCTTCCTGGTCGAACTCCAAGAGGCCCCAGTCGGGCTTGATTTGGACGCGCTCTTTTTCGAGGCTCTTGACAAAGAGGACGTTGCGCTCGCCGCAGAGGCTGCACTTGCGGCCGCGCTCGGCGAGCTGGTCGAAGGCGCGCAGGTTCTTGATGGCGCCGCCGAGCTGCTCCAGCTTGTTGTAGTCCTGCTCGTAGCCGCCTTGCCAAGGCGAGAAGGCCCAGTGGATGTCGAGGAAGTTCGCCAACTGCTCTTCGAAGCCCAAGGGCTTGGCGCCCTGGGCTTCCCGCAGGGAGTCGAAGCCTTTGGTGGTGAAAACCTCCCGGACGCGGGCCTCGATGGCCTGCCCAACGGTCCGCAAATCGGCCTCCGTTTCGATGGAACCGACGAAGCGGTTCGGGAGGTTCTCCTTTTCGAGCGCAAAGTCGCCAAGGTTCTGGACCTCGGGGTAGATGAGCTCTCCCCCTTGGGCTTTGAATTCCGCCATGGCGTTCCAGGTCAGCTCGGTGAGCATCTTGCTGCCGGCGTACAAGTCGCGGGTCTTCCGGGCCTGCGCGATGAAACCTTGGACGGGGCCTATGGTGAAGAGAAACAGTTGCTTCATGGTTGCTATTGATATTTGGGGCTATTCTTCAACTTTTCCAAAAAGTCCAACGCGGCCATGCAGTAAGGCTTGTAGCGGCGGACGCCATACTTGTCCGAGGTGAGATTTTTCCAACGCTCGATTTGTCGATCGAAAAGTTGCTGGTTCCAAGTGCCTTTGGGCATCTCACCTTCAAGGCTCGTTTTGACAACATCGAAAACCGCTTTTCGATTCCGCTGCAATACGGGATGGTTGAGGTTTAGCACCGTGTTCAGGTCATGGTTCGCGCAGGATTCATGCCGCCCAGACTTCGCGCAAATGGTTCCATCCAGGAGATAGGTCAGAAGGTTCTCGCTCATCTTGGCATCCGTGGGATCAAGGCAAGCCAAGCTTACTTGTCCGGAGGCCTTTCCTTGGGGGCCTTGGGTCTTGTCGCAGTGAAACTCGCCCTCGGAATTTCCATCGCAGACCGCGACAAGATTTTTGTAGTCGAGTTGTCGATGCTGCATCTGGGTCTGGCAAAGGGCACGAGGATAGATGTGCTCGATTGTGATTTTGTTGTCGAAGACACCGGACAAAACATCCCCTTCAACATCTTTGCTCTTGGGAGCCAGGGGTTTCATGCAATAGGCGCACAGAAAGCCCTGATCTTTCAGCAGCGCCAGATTCAACTCCCGCTTCGTGTCTCCGGGCAATCCGTCGTAGCTGGCGCCATCCGTCGTTTGCCGATAGACCCTAAGTTTCTCAGGTTCATTTTTTTTCCTGATGTGCTTCATGCTTAGAAAATTTCAAGGTAGGCTCTTGCCCGAATGATTTCTTCGTCGTTTTCACCCATGCTTTTCTCGAGCTCGTCGAGGATCGTTTCGGCTTCTTCCACATCAAGATCCAGCTTTTTGTAAAATTCCTCGAGCCTCTTCTTGACTTGTTCGTTCCTTTCGGACATATGGAAAACATCTTCGATGATGTTCTTGGGATCGCGGCCATGGGTTGGCGGCGAGGCCACGATCTCGCCTTCTTTGAGCAGCCTGACGTGCCTATGGTGGATCTCGCCGAGCAGCAGCGGGCTGTGGGTGGTCAGGATGAACTGGATGTTGGGGAAAATGGCGCGCAGCTTGGGGACGATGGCGCGCTGCCAGCGGGGATGGAGGTGCAGGTCGATCTCGTCGATGATGACGATGCCGCTGCCTTCGAGGGGCCTGTCGTGGTAGTAGTTGGCCAGGACCAGGCGGTAGGCGATGTCGCCGACCAGCGCGAAGACGGTCTTTTCGCCGGAGGAGAGCTGGTTGTCGAAGACGACGGTTCCATCGGGCCGAACCAGCACGAAGGAGCCATCGGTGTTCTGCTGGTTGAAGCCGATGCCAATGTCCGAAAATCGGTCGGCTTCCCGAAACAGGTCATATTTGTCGTTTTCTATGGCCTCCTGGGTCGCGGCGGCGAGCTTCTCGAAGTCCGCGGTTTCGGGGCCATCGTTCATCATGGACAGGACGGCGGTCTTGATCCAGGCGATCTGCTTCTTCTTGTCGGGGACAAGCATCTTGGTCTTCTCTTCGATGTGGCGCTGCTCGACCAGTTGGGTGGCCCAACGGAACCAGTTCTTGAACTGGCGAAAGCTGTAAACGCTTCGCAGTGCGTCCTTGTATAGGTCGTCGATGTCTTCGATGGAAGGCTTGAACTGGGATTTGGTGGCCATTTCGACGCTGGCGTTCGGGTAGTAGGCCACCACGGGCAGGGCGTAGAGGGCCTTGTCGGGATCGTCGGGGTGGACCATTTCCAGGATGTTGTCCCGGGCTTCGACCACTTTGCTGAAGTTGCCTTCCGAGACCAAGCCCCTGCCCCCAGCCGTCTTGATTTGCAAGATGAACTCTTCCTCCGGCATCTGTATCTCATAACTTTCGGATCCGTCCTCTTCATCGCCCTTCAAGAAAATGTCGTGGTATTCGACCCAGGCTGACATTTCCAGGCGGAGGCGCTCGCTGGCTGGCACGCCGTTGTTGACGTCCGACTCGGTGGTGAGGAAGCGGTCTTCGTCCTGTATGAGGAACAAGGCCCGAAGCAGCTCCGAGAGCGTGGCGGCGGCGGCCTCGACCAGGCTGGTCTTGCCGGAGCCGTTCTCGCCGATGAAGACCGTGAGCTTCTCGTCGAAATCGACCTCCAGGCTGCCTCGCAAGCCGCGGTAGTTGGTCAAGACCAGCTTCGCGAGCCGGATGTTCAGCTCATAGGGATTGCGTTTGTAGTTTGAGACCATCAGAGCACCTTTTCTTTGAATTCGTCTTGGATGTTTTGGGTGAAGAACCGTTTCAGGTTTTCGGGTGGCGCCTCGTGCAGGGTCGTAACGACGGGCTTCATCCCTGCCAGGGCCGAGACGTAGAGGGGCGAGGCGAAGCGGTCGCGGGCGGCCGTGCCCATGGTCGCCTCATAGCGAGAGCCATACGTCTCCTTCAGGTCGTGCGTGGCCTGGCTGGTGGCGAACAGCATGTTCTTCTTGGGAGTGCCCACCTCGACGGAACGGATGAAGGGATAGTCGGGGAAGGCCAGGCCAGTGTATTGCAGCCCAGAACTTTGGACGAAATAAGGCGCCCTCCCATCCGTAACCTTCTTGACCAGCTCCATGATGTCGGCGAGCGTGCCGGGGTATTTCAGATCGAGCCGATTGAGGCCCAGATCGTTCAGGTTGTCCTCGACGCGGGTAACCTGGACGCTGCCCATGCCCCGCCGGGCGCGGTTGCCCAGGCCGCCGAGCGCGAGGGCCAGCATCAGCAGCGCCGAGGCGTTGGCGGCATGACCGGCATGGTCGGGCTTGAAGCCCAGGTCGATGATGAAGGTGGAACCTTCGGTGTATGCCTTCTTGGTCATGTTCTTTTTGTGCGGAACCGGGAAGGCCTTGTCCACCTTGGTCTGCACGGGCCGGAGCCGGATGCTGAACTTGCTTCGGCCTTCCTTGTCGCCCGTGCCCCCCATCAGCTCGCTTTCGGCCGCGGAAAGGGCCTTGTAATCCCAAGAAAGTCCGCTTTTGGTAACCAGATGCGGGTGGACGGCCCTCCACCAGAAGCGCATGGCTCCTTTGACGCTTTGGGGGCGGAGTTCGGGGGTCCTGTTGTCGGCGCCGGCCAGGAACATCGGCGTCAGGGTCTGGCAGTGGAAGCTGATCTTTATCATGGTCGGGAAGGCTTGGTGGGGCGTTTGTGGGACGAAGGGCCTGCCGGGAGGGGTGGGCAGGTTTCAGGCCAGGGCTTGCTTTCGTGTTACAGGTTCCAATGATAGGCAATAAATTCGAGCGGGCAAACTTTCTGGTGGGGGATTTTATCAACTAGGTGCGCGTAAGTTTTTCGTCTTTCGCGGAAGGCTCGGACCGGGGGCCGGAAGGACCAAGGGCGTGCCAGGGGCGATGGGGCTTGATTTCCAGGCCGGGAGCTTGGGGGACGCTATCAGGGCTTGACAGCGGGGGCGTCAAGAAGGCATAGGCCGTCAGGCGAAATCTTCGCGGCGGATGCCGTAGTCCTTGCAGCGGCCCTTGAGGGTGTTGACGCTCCAGCCGATCAGGCGGGCGGCCTCGGCCTGGTTGCCGCGGGTGTGCTCGAAGACCTTGCGGATGTGCTGGCGCTCGACGTCGTGGATGTGGAAGCTGGCGGGGCGGTGGCCGGAGCGGTACTTCAGGGGCAGGTCCGGCAGGCGGACGGGGCCTTGGCTGAAGACCAGCAGGCGGCTGAGCAGGTGGCGCAGCTCGCGGATGTTGCCGGGGAAGGGGTGGTCGAGCAGGGCCTGGAGGGCGTCGTCGTCGAACTGGAGGCCCAGGCCGGGCAGCTTCATCTCGCGGGGCAGTTGGCGGGCCAGGTGGTCGATGAGCTGCTGGCGCTCGGCGCGCGACCAGTGGGCCAGCGGGGGCAGCTCGAGCTCGGCCACGGCCAGGCGGTAGTAGAGGTCTTGGCGGAACTTGCCCCGCTCGATCTCCTGCTCGAGGTCGCGGTGGGTGGCGGCGATCACGCGGACGTCGGTGCGCTGGTCCTCGCGGGCGCCGATGGGCCGGAAGGTGCCCTCCTCGAGCACCCGCAGCAGGGCGGACTGCACCTCGGGCGAGGCGTCGCCGATCTCGTCGAGGAAGAGCGTGCTCTTGTGGGCGATGGCGAACAGGCCCTCCTGGTCGGACTCGGCCCCGGTGAAGGCGCCCTTCTTGTGGCCGAACAGCCGCGACTCGAGCAGTTGGGGCGTCTGCAGGGCCGCGCAGTTGACCGACTGCATGGGCCGGTCGCGGCGGTTGGAGCTGGCGTGGATGTGCCGGGCCAGCAGCTCCTTGCCCGTGCCGGTCTGGCCCGTCAGCAGCACGCTGATCTTGCCGGCCTGCGCCACCCGCTCGGCCAGAGCGTAAACCCGCGCCAGGGCCTGGCCCATGAAGTGCTTGCCGGGGATGGGCGGGGGCTGCTGGCGCTTGGCGAAGAGCACGTAGAGGCTCTGGTCTTGCACGAAGTCCACCCGGAAGAACTCCGGATGCTCGTGGTGGTTGTACTCGATGGAGCGGATGCTGAACAGCCGGCAGCGGTCGCGCATCGACTGGCTGGCCAGGAACCAGCCCAGCCGGATGACGTCGGTGCCGGCCGAGAAGAACAGGTCGATGCGGGCGTCCTTGTCGAGGCTGGCCAGGAACTCCATCTGCTGGCCCAGCACCAGGTTGGTGTCGATGGGGTCGTCGATGTCCATGCAGCGCGTCTGGACCACGTGCCCGGGGAAGGCGCGGCGCAGGCTGTTGGCCAGGCCCTCGGCGCGCGGCTCGTCGTGCGGGGCCGAGTAGAGCAGGTGGTGCAGGGTGTAGCCGTTCTTCTTGTACTGGTGGCGGTGCAGCTTGTGGCTGGGGCCCTGCTCGTTGACTTGGCGCTTGTCGGGCGTGAAGTCGTTGGTGTAGGCCATCCAGGAGACCAGGTATTTCATGGGTGGTTCGGTTGGTGGGGGGCGTGCCGTCGGATGCCGCCGCCCAAAGTTACCATTTCTCCGCGGCTGCCCAAGGGGCGCGGGCCCCTCTCCCAGCCCACCGCGCGCCGCGGGACGCCTCGCGCGCGCGGGAGGCTTGGCCGGAGACGCCTGGCGGCCCGCTGGTGCCAATCGCAAAAAAATTCTAAAAAGACTTGTCCATTTGCCGCGGAATGCCTATCTTGTCCCTGCTTTTGAAGGCAAAAGCCTTGTCCATCAGGACTTTGTAAGTTTTAACAAACTTTAACAGAAGCGAAGCACGTTCTTTGACATCAATGGTTTAATTTTGCGGCCTGAAAAAACGTGTTAATGACTTGTGAACAAACTCAAACGAGTTGTTAATACGTCGATTTTTGCCGCTGTCCATCAGTCACTTGCAAAAAGTGCTCTTTTTAACCCTATCCAGTTTGAAGAAGGATTGAGACCCGTTTGCACGGGGATTTGATAGAGTTTCATAGGTCGATCTTTTTAACCCTATCCAGTTTGAAGAAGGATTGAGACGGGGCCCTGGGGCTGGCGGGGCGGATCAAGCTCGATTACTTTTTAACCCTATCCAGTTTGAAGAAGGATTGAGACCTGGAAAGACAGGGCGTGGGTTACGCGACCAGCAGCGCTTTTTAACCCTATCCAGTTTGAAGAAGGATTGAGACAAGACCCTTGGCAAACTTCTGGAACGGGGCAATACTTCTTTTTAACCCTATCCAGTTTGAAGAAGGATTGAGACCTGTCCGAACTGGGTTCGGACGGCGCGGAACTGTCCCGCTTTTTAACCCTATCCAGTTTGAAGAAGGATTGAGACACCCCCCCATCGGGGCCCTTCAGATCATCTCCCCCCCATCGGGGCCCTTCAGATCATCTCCATCGAACCTTTTTAACCCTATCCAGTTTGAAGAAGGATTGAGACACATCCGCTTGCTCACTCTTGCGGAGGAGCAAGAGTCCTTTTTAACCCTATCCAGTTTGAAGAAGGATTGAGACGCGGTTGGTTAGTGCCTTTTGTTTGTGCAATTTAGCCTTTTTAACCCTATCCAGTTTGAAGAAGGATTGAGACTATTGACTGTTTCTGCAATCAATATCATCCAGCCCTTTTTAACCCTATCCAGTTTGAAGAAGGATTGAGACTTGAATACTCCCGTCTCATTGGACGACGGGCTATAATCTTTTTAACCCTATCCAGTTTGAAGAAGGATTGAGACCGTGCGGCTCGCTCTTCAGCGAGCTTCCGGGCATTCTTTTTAACCCTATCCAGTTTGAAGAAGGATTGAGACTTTGCTCCAAGTTTTCCGCGAGGAAGTCCCGCAGGACTTTTTAACCCTATCCAGTTTGAAGAAGGATTGAGACTCTATGAGGAACAGACTCGAAAACGAATGAACAGTCTTTTTAACCCTATCCAGTTTGAAGAAGGATTGAGACTCTTTCATGGTTTGTTTTCGTTTGTGATACACAATCTTTTTAACCCTATCCAGTTTGAAGAAGGATTGAGACTGTTCAGCCCGTCAGCTGAAAATCCTCCATGGTTAACAACTTTTTAACCCTATCCAGTTTGAAGAAGGATTGAGACCCCCGAGCGGCTGTTATTGAATTGAAAAACGAACTCTTTTTAACCCTATCCAGTTTGAAGAAGGATTGAGACGCGAAGACCAAGGCTGAAACGATCAGCCAGGTTCCTGCTTTTTAACCCTATCCAGTTTGAAGAAGGATTGAGACAGCATTTGCTCGCGCAATCCGATTTTCGACTGTTACTTTTTAACCCTATCCAGTTTGAAGAAGGATTGAGACTCGTCATACTCTTCTTGGGTGTACTCATCTTTCGCTTTTTAACCCTATCCAGTTTGAAGAAGGATTGAGACTTGGCCCGCTCGATGGCCTGGGCCGGGTCGTCTCCCTTTTTAACCCTATCCAGTTTGAAGAAGGATTGAGACCTAGCGCGGTGGGGGCTTTTGACGTTGAAGGCTTTCTTTTTAACCCTATCCAGTTTGAAGAAGGATTGAGACGCACGGGGCAGCCGCTCTGCCGCAGCGGCTAATTCCCCTTTTTAACCCTATCCAGTTTGAAGAAGGATTGAGACACGGTCTCTTTTTCCATGACTGGTTGTTTGCTTATTGCTTTTTAACCCTATCCAGTTTGAAGAAGGATTGAGACTTCGGTTTGATCGAGCGTGGTTACGTATTTTAAGTCCTTTTTAACCCTATCCAGTTTGAAGAAGGATTGAGACCTGCTCGGATCCCGATGTCATGAATCGGCCGCGATAAACCTTTTTAACCCTATCCAGTTTGAAGAAGGATTGAGACAGTCAAACCTTTTTTCCGACATGTCCAGACCTGAAATCTTTTTAACCCTATCCAGTTTGAAGAAGGATTGAGACCGCGGAGGAGCTTTCTCAATGACGTAAGAGTCGACTTTTTAACCCTATCCAGTTTGAAGAAGGATTGAGACCCCTGAGCTTGGCGCTCCGCTCCTTGGCGGACAAAATGCTTTTTAACCCTATCCAGTTTGAAGAAGGATTGAGACCCTCATTGATTATTATTTTCAGTTTCATGAGATCAGTCTTTTTAACCCTATCCAGTTTGAAGAAGGATTGAGACTCATCGAACTTGATGGTGAAGAGACTTGAGAACCTTTTTAACCCTATCCAGTTTGAAGAAGGATTGAGACACGGTTTTCCGTACAAGTCAAGGCGGACTCCCAATCTTTTTAACCCTATCCAGTTTGAAGAAGGATTGAGACTTTGCTCGCATGATACGATTGTCAATGTTTTGTCCGACTTTTTAACCCTATCCAGTTTGAAGAAGGATTGAGACTCTTCTCGCTCTGATCGAGCGAGCTTACCCCAACTTGGAAATCGTAACTTACAAATCATTGAATACCAGGCATTGGCTTTTATAAAATTGCAATTAGGTAACTACGTACTTTTGTTTTT
>JFJP01034730.1_pt1 | contig 28338 bp, 14 predicted proteins | sample 431651 | NCBI WGS metagenome assembly JFJP01 (sample SAMN02602958, study PRJNA72255) | Microbial mat metagenome, whole genome shotgun sequencing project. | biome: fresh water; feature: sink hole; material: water; isolation source: purple microbial (photo- and chemosynthetic) mats found in... | reverse complement strand
ATTGGCTTTCATTACGTTCTCTCCTTACTCAAAAGAGGGCCAGCACGCCGTTGACCGGCCCGCGGAGGAAGGCTTCGAACATGGAGCTTGCACCCTGAGCCAGGTACCGCTGAAGCTTTGCTACATCGCAGATGTTTTCTCCGGCTACGGCGAACTGGATGACACTGCCATGCTTGACTTTTCCCCACTTGAACAGCGCATTAAGGTTGAGTATGCGTTCTCCGTCGTAATACACCAGCACGTCGAGCTCCTGATGTTTTGTCTTGTAGCTGTCTATGATGCGCTTCCAGGCTTCTACATTGCCGTTATGAAAAAGTTCGTTTGCTACCGTAACACCGTACATCGGAGTCATCCGGGCTCCGGGTTTCGGTCCTGCCGCATGTTTCGGAACGGCTACCTCTACAACTGCTGCCGGAGCAGCCTGGGTGGCAGCCACAACTCCAGTCTTCTTGCCTGCGGCAGCTTTAGCGGCTTTTTTTTCCACTGGTTTTGCTTGTACCGGAACTGCTTTTTCTGCTCTGGCGGATTTAGCATCTTTGGGAACCTTGTAGGAACAGGGTCCCTTCAGCAAGGCCGGAATATCCTTGACCTTGGCACCGCCGTACAATGACAGCAATGAATCAGCCGCCCTGGAAGCAAGTGAGGCATCGAAGGGCTTTCCGTGACAGCCGACATAGGCCACAAGCAATTCCGACTTGTTGATACGGTCTATCCGTGCGGCATGCAGTGGATTCTTTGGATTGACTGCGATGACACCAAGATCCGGATGGTTGTATACCACGACGATGTCGAACGCATTCCAGTTTTTGACAGTATCCTGCACTGGCTCAAGTCCGGAAATGGTGCAATCCATGTTTTTGGAGGTAGTGTAGTATCCAAATTTGTCTATGAGCAGCATCGAGACGAAGGGCAGGATTTCGTCACTATTCAGAGTCTTGTCATCTATCAAGGTATTAAGGACGTCGGCAAGGTTGTCGCCATCCGATATGTTACCTGCCAGCCCGACTGTTGCCTTGACATGGCGAACAGAAGCGTTGAAGGAATCCTTTGAAGCCAAGGACTCGTACTTGCAACTTGAGGCGATCATGCTATCCCCTTCCTTATTAAAACAAAACGCCCCCCGACATCCGGGGGGCGCAATCGCTGGTCTCTATTAGAGTTCGCGGATGCCGCCCTCATCCTTGGAGCGCGGTTTGGGACCGCGTTTTCCGACGGCTTTTTTGGGAGCCGCATCTACGACGCCCTTGGGCCTGCCGCTACTCTTCTTGCGGGGAGCTTCTTCTGCGGTCGATTCCGGCAGGGCCGGGGCCGACGGTTCGGCGTTGAGCATTGCCAGGTAGCCGGCAGCTGCGGGCTCGCCTGCATCTTCCATTGAGGGAGGAGCAAAGCTCTGAGCAATATCTTCGCGTACCGTAGAACGCCTGCGACTGAACGACGCGAACGCTGCATCCTGGAAGCCCTTGGACACGCCATGCAGGAACTCATTGAGTACATTGGCCATGCCGTCGAGTGTTGCCTTCTTGCGCTTGATCGAACAGATATCAACATCGAGGAGGAGGCCCGGCTGGATGTGGTAGGGGTTGATCATGTAATCAAAGCGCTGGAATTCCTTCTCGAGGAAGGAAAGCCTGTCTTCGAGAACGCGGCGCTGGATCGGATACTGATACGAGTACATGCTCTTGAGCTTGTCCCGCATGAGGATGAGGCGGTTCTTCACCTTGTCCTTTTCGTAGATATAGGTGCAGTTAAGGCTCTCGACATCGGTCTCCGCGGGCTTGACGAAGGAGATTTCGTCCCAGACCTTGGCAATGTCTTCATAGAGCGGCTCACCTGAGCGTTCCTTGATGCGTTTGCGTATCTTGCTCTTCATTATCTTGGCCAGATCACTGAAGTCAGAGATGCGCTTGAGGAACTTGGAATCCTCGTACATCATGTCCAGCACGTCCCAGAGGTGCTGGACCTCGGTCTCGAAACTGGTGATCTGCACATCGTAAGCCTTGCGCTCTTCTATCAGCTGCGCATTGTCGTAGTACTGGAGGCGAATCTGATAGCGCTCGTCGGGCAGATGGGCGGTATCGGTGTCCTCATACTCGCGGATGTAGAGCAGGCGGGCATTCTTGAGGTTTTCTATGTACTGATAACCCATCTTGGAGGTATCGAGGATCGAGGTAATCGAGTTGACGGCAGTGTTGAAACCGCGGTTACGGATATTCTCGATATCGATTATTTTCTTGAGATTTTCCCGGATATTGAGCTGGTCGAAGGTTGACGGGTCGATCTCGGCGCGGAGGTCGCTGAGCCTGTCCATCAGATCCTTGGCGACTATGGAGAATCGCTTGGATTTGAGGTTCTCGGCATCGTCGTCGGTGTGGTCCTTTACCTTCTTCATCCTCTCGAAGATGATCTCGGTGTCGTTGAGCTCTTCCTTGCCCTCGTCGACCATCTGATCCTTGAGGAGTTCGATGTCCTTGTCGATCGTGTCGATGATGTGCTTGGAAATCAGATCCTTGATGAGATATTCAACCGTTACCTGGTAATGGAAGATCGGGCTGATCAGCTCGGAGTCAAGGATGTTTACGGAAAGCTTGACGTCAGCGACAGTCTTTGGCTTGTAGGTGTTGTCCTTGAAAGCGCACTTGACGACGGAGTAGGCGTTCTCTCCACGGATGAACGCGCCGACATCGGTTTTCTGGCGCAAGAGGGAGTTGGTCAGGTTTTCCAGTTCGTTTACACCGCGCTGGATATGGCCCTGGAGATGGCCAAACATATTGACCATCGATTTCTCGATCTCACCTGTATTGAACTTGTCCGCACCGCCAACCTGATCGAGGAGCTCGGAAATCTCCTTGGGGGTATAGCGGGCCAGGCTCTTCATCTCTTCCTTGTCGATGAAGTTCCTGACCTTTTTTACCATCTCGTCTTCTGTGGTGACGATATAGCGGTTGAACATGTTCTGGTAGTTCTGGTTGAAGTAGTTATACACCTTCTCTTTGAGGCCGCCCATGACGTCGAGGTGGAGAAGCTGGTCCACTTCCTTCTGCTGGTCGCGGTTTTCCTGCGCCAGAGAATTGCGTGAGCCTACAGCACTCGGCTTCTCGGGATGGTAGACATTGGGACTCTTGGGAAGGTCTATAGCGCCCATGATAGTTCTCCTTGGGTATCGCGGATTCTGATACCTTGCTATACTACCCTTATATTGAAAAATGTAAAGCCTCAAGACAATTTTTTGTTGACTTATTTTTTTATTTATATGGAAGATTCCGTTCTTAATTTACTTTTGGCTTGCAAATAGGTCGAATATGGGCAATGCTGTCTTTTGGTAATTAGATAATGATAGAAGGCAATATGACAAGACGAGCCATACTGGTATTACTACTCGTAACGGCACTCGCTGCGCTCAATGCAGAATCCCGGTCGGCGAACGTTGATTTCGTACTGCTCATAGACACGTCGCTGTCCATGACAGACGGCATCGATGCAGCCAGGAAGTATGCTGCCGGCGAAGTGATAGGCAGACTCGTCGAGCCCGGTGACTGGGTCTCGATCATGCGGTTCTATGGTAAATCCGAAGTTGTCTGGCAGGGTGATGTCAGAGGCCAGGAAGACATCTCTGCGATGGTGCGCAGCCTCAATGAACTTAAGGCAGATGGCAGATTTACTGACATTGGCTCCGCACTCGATTCCATGGATGCGTTGCTCCAGGAACGTGGTCAGCCCGATCGCCCCAAATATATTCTGCTTCTGACCGACGAGCGGCAGGAAGCCCCCAAGGACAGTCAATACTATTCACAAACCTATACGCCCAGGCACAGGCTTCTTGAATATATCAAAAAGGTCGACATGGGGGCATTCAGGGTCATAACGATAGGCTACGGGCTGTCTGCACGGATAGAGGTAGAAGCGCGCACCCTGATGACGACCCTCTCCGAGCCACCTGCCAGACCACAGGAACCGCTTGCGGGAACCATGGCAGGCACGACAAATGCTGAAACCGGCACGGCTGCTGGCACGGAGCCTGAGCCTTCAGCCGCTCTTCCGGCTGAAGGTGCCGCTCCGGCAACCAGTACGGATCAGGCTCCGCGCACGGGGTTTTCCGGAGCTCCCCTGGCCGCGGCACTCGCAGCGGCCGCAGCGGCCGGCATAATGGTAGCCGTCCTCATTGCCAGACGCAAACGCGATGAGGCACATCGAACATGACCATCACGGAGACCGCGGCGTACCTGTCAGCCAGGAATGATTTAATACTCTGTTCGCATGAATCACCCGACGCTGATGGTCTTGGGGCCGAATTCGCCCTTGCCACGGCGCTCGCGAGCATCGGCAAACGCGTACGGGTGATAAATGCTGATAGACATTCAGATTCATATGCTTTCATGGATCCCACGGGCATAATTGGCTGGCTATCGAACACTACGATCGACGATGCGGAAATACAGCGGTCTACGGTCATCCTCGTCGATACGGGCGACGTGATGTATTCAGGGAAAGCGGCAGACAGGTTGATTGCAAAGGCAGCCGAAGTACTCATCATTGACCATCATGAGGTCAAGGAAGTCTCCGTGGCAAAAACCTGTTCGATGCCAGCCTTCTCTTCAACCTGCGAGATTGTGTACAGGATACTGAATGAGCTGGGCTGCAAGCTGAGTGCTGACATTGCTGCGGCCTTGTTTGCAGGCATAGTCTACGATACTGGATCCTTTGCGTATTCCAAGACTACGGTCGGAACTTTCGAGACAGCACTGGACCTCGTGAAGAGCGGTGCAAACCCTTCAAAGATTCACGGTGCACTGTATGAATCCTCTGCCATCAGCACCTTGCTGCTGCGAAAAGATGTTATGTCCTCACTGGAATTATACGAAAATGACCGCATTGCCATACAGACCCTGACACGGAACATGCTCAGGGAAACCGGATGCCTGTATGAGGAAGCAGATGGCTTCATCAACATTCCGTTGCAGGCCGGCGTCGTCGAGGTTTCCATTTTCTTCAAGGAAAACGAGGAAGGCACGCTCAGATGCTCGCTCAGGGCAAAGGGTACGGTAAATGTGGCACAGATAGCCCAGTCGTTTGGAGGCGGAGGCCACAAGAGCGCGGCAGGTTTCAAGTCACCCTATCCCCTTGAAACAATCAAGAACAAGGTGCTAGAACTCGTCATGGCAGAGTTGGCGAAGTCAAACTCCTGAACATCGGCCACCAAGGAAATCCAGCAACCACATGAAACGCTTTACCCAGATAGTTTTCATCATCGCCATCGCGGTGGCTCTTGTTGCCATAGGATATTTCTATATATTGGCCCGCAATACCCGGACCGCTGATGCACCCGTGCGATCGCGGGTGCTTGAAGCCAGTTCAGCAACTGAACTGGAACAAGCACCAGCCAATGCATCCCCCGGCGAACCGACTGCAAGCTCCATTCCGCTTGAACCTAATGAAACACTGCTGGACCTGTACTCATTCAACCTTGATTTTGATGACGAGGAAGAGCAGATACTCGTCATCCGGGAATCCGATGACCCCAAGGGTATAATCAAGGTCGTATTGGCGGACTACTCTCCGTTTACACGAAAGTGGACCAGATCCTGGAAGGGTTCCAGTCTCGTAACAAAAAACAAAACGTTCCAGGTTTCAGTCAATGACCTGATAGGAGACCACAACCTCAACATAGTCTGCACGGGAATGAACGATTCCAACGAACAGACAATGACCATCTACTGGAAATCACAGGATGTAGACCAGAAACAGGGAACAACCTTCATCAAGGTATTCGAACAAGCGGGTTCTGCTGTCATCGTGGAAGAAGAGGAAAGGCCAGACAGCTATAAACTCGGTCAGTCAAATGCAGGCAGCTGGCCGATTTCAGTATGGAAGGCCGATGCTGCATCAGGAAACTACCTTGACCAGCTTAAAGAGTCATGGCGCTGGAGCTTTACCGACAAGGCCTATGTCCTTGCTTCCACGGAGAGCATCCCCGGCGCGAGCATAGCGAGGAAGAAGGCGGAATCGATACTCGACGGAACTGCCGAAACCTTCAAGCTGTTCCTTGATGGTACGTGGTACAAGGAATCCATTGACCCCTTGTCTCCAGCTGCCCAGTTCATAACCTTTCAGTCAAGGGATGAATCGTTGCTTTTTTCTGGCGACGGACTCATAGAGGTATATGGCTGGGAGAACTCAAATCCTACACGATACGGGCTCTATATAGCGTCCAGGAACCAGTCTGTACGCAACCTGCGGCGTCTGATGGACATAGAACTGGCATCCGCGGATTCCATAAACGTCAGGGTCTTTCAAGACTACCGTATCAAGGCGGACATTTCAGGCAGATGGGACGGGCGCTACAGAAAGCTTGGTGCGGAAATAGCAACATCGTTCAAGCGCCAGCCAGCCATGGCAACTACGGCGCTGATGGATTTCAGCGGTGAGTATGAATCGGATGACGGCATGAAGCTGGTTCTCGATGGATCTGCCTACCGTATTGAATCGGTATCAGGTGTCCAGACCGGATTCATAGCCATATATACGCTCGATGGAAAAACCATCCTTGACATGAGGCAGACGACGGCCGGGGGAGAAAACCCGACACGGCGATCGTGGATAGCCGTGTCGTCCGTAAAGAATGAACCTGACGGTACCATGCGCAAGTTGCTCTCGCTACAGGAAGTCAGAATCGGAATACTCGGCATCGAACCATCCCAGGAGCAACCGGTACTGTACCGGAAACGTTAGGGATTACCGGTTATGGCCCAGGCTTCATAGCCGGCATCCTTGAGCACCAGGACGGTCCTGGCGGCGTCGGAACCGGCAGGTACATACACGTTGTACAAGGCCTTGGCCTCTTTGAATTTCAGGATGGATTCAAGCCCCAGGGCTTCCAGCTTCTTTGCCAGCAGCCTGGCATTGGCCTCATCCTTGAACGCCCCTACCTGGAAGTAGGTCATCTCGGTCTGTGGCAGTGGATCCGGTTGCGGGATTTCCTCCGACAGGCGCTTGCCACTCGCCGTCGAGCCACCGAACAACAGGAGGGGGCTGGCAGTCATTATCTCTGGCCGGTTTCCATACGTGGATAGCCGCTGATCATATCCTTCACGCTCCACCCCTTCTGTTGAAGCACGGGCGAGAAGCAGCGCCGCTACAGCAAGGCTGGCCTCTTTGCCGGACAATACCGTTCTGGCCATACCGGCTGCGGCAGATCGATCACCCCGAGCGAGCGCTGACCATCCAGATACCAGAACAGCGAGCTGTGCGGTACGGGCATCCGGCGACAGGAAGCCTACGGCCGTGGCGAGGCCGGCGGCAAGTTCCCCTTCCCCGGCGGCAAGCCGGCAGACAGCAGCCGACAGCAGACAGGCGGCGTCGGCATTGCCCGGCAGTGTGCTTGCCGCGGCTTCCCATGCAACAGCCGCTTCACCGTACCGGCCGAGCAACTCCAGCAATGAGGCTTGTTCAACAAGGAGCGCTTTTTTCTGGTCGGCTTTTTTTGCGACGGCAGCCATTGCACCATGCAGCCAGGCTGCATCTTCGAGCGAGACAAGCGTAGACGCTTCCATCGATACATTGGCTGCAAATGCCGCAGTTCCGGCCATAGGCAGAAGGCGGACTTGCGCTGCTTTTGCTTCGAGTCCCTGGGCGGACGCGGCCAGCGGAACCATTCCCGCAAGCAGCACGCAGAAGCCTGCGATGACAGCTGGAACAGCACGAATTATGGTTGTATAGGTACGCATGCTGATTACATGACCTCCACAGCCTTGAATGTGTGACCCTGGACAGATTCAAGGCGTACCCTGGTAAAGGAACCTATCCGAGAACTCGGTGCAGGGAACACAACCATCATATCGGCATCCGTCCTCGCAAATACTTCATCGTCTTTCCTTTTTGACAGGCTTTCTATGAGAACATTTATTTCATTGCCTACCATGCCGTGCATGATGTCACTGGAAATTTCCTTCTGGAGGGCCATGACGCGGGCAAGGCGCTCCTTTTTTACCAACTCCGGCACCCTGTCCGGCATGGATGCTGCCGGCGTTCCTTCACGTGGATTGTAGTGATACATGAAGGCATAGGCGAACCGTACCTCCCTGAGCAAGGAGAGTGTTTCTTCGACATCTTCTTCTGTTTCTCCCGGGAAACCAATCAGAATATCGGTAGAAATGGTTATGCCCGGTATGCGGGAACGGATAGCATCGACCAACGCCAGGTAATCGGCACGGGTGTACTTGCGGTTCATGGCAGACAACACCCTGTCCGAGCCGTGCTGGACGCAAAGGTGGATATGCCTGGCGAAAACAGGGAGTTCCGCAATTGTTTCTATGGTCGCGCGCGAGAGGTCCTTGGGGTGGCTGGATACGAACCGGATACGACCTATGCCCGCCGCCAGGGCCTGGGATGCAACAAGGCGCAACAAACCGGCAAAATCGAGCGGACCGCCCTCCCCCGTCCACTGGTACGAATTGACATTCTGGCCGAGCAGGGTGATTTCGCGGACGCCGGCCTGGGCCAGGTCGTGTATTTCCTTGCTGATGGCAACAGGACTCCGTGAGATCTCGCGGCCGCGCACGTACGGGACAATGCAATACGAACAGAAATTGTCGCACCCGTGCATGATGGGCACGAAGGTACTGAAACTGCCGGTTTCACGGTGGGATGGGGCAAATACGAACTGCGGTGTTTCCTCCACACTCTCGAGATGCCGCCCCGTCTCGACGGCATCGAGGACGAGCCCGAAGGCTGCCTTCTGGAAAGTCCCGAGCACATAATCTATGCCGGGAGCCTTCTGCAACATTTTTTCCTTGAACCGCTCGGCCATGCATCCGGTAACGACGAGGGTAAAAGGGCGCAAGCGCTTGCGTGCCGAATAATGTGCGATGCGCCCCCAGGCCCGGGTCTCCGCGGTAATCCGCACGGAGCAGGTGTTGATGAGTACGAGGTTGGCCTCATCAGCCTCCGCGGTTTTGATCCATCCATGGTCGGCAAACTGGTTTTCAAGTGCGGCCGATTCGGCCTTGTTCATCTGGCAACCGTAGGTTTCAATGAAGTAGCGCATGGTCTCCCGTATAAACATTCGGGCGGCCGGGGCATGGCTCCGGTCGCCCGACTATGGGTACATCAAGAATGTCGAAACTGTTTCAGCTTCTGGCCTTGAGCCCCTTGGCAAATTTGAAGAGATTGAAAATCCCGAACCCCAGCAACCCCAGTCCGGCAGTTCCGAGCAGAAAGCCAGTGAAGCCTTTGAGCACGAACGAAGACAGGCCGAGCACACCCGCGCCAATCAGCACCGCTCCCGTGGTCTTGTCGGTACTCTTCTTGCCCACGAGGCCCATCACGCCGAGCACAACGAGTCCCCCGCCAAGTATCCAGCCCAGTACGGGAACATTCAGCAACGTGTTGAACAACATAAGACCTATACCCGCGCCTGTCGATATGACACCGCGCATGCCGTTTTTGCGTACTTCGCTGGAATCGGCAGGATAATTATCACCCATGAAATCCTCCTTGCAGGCCGCCGGACTCACATCCCCATACGGCAGACGTCTCCACACTAGTGGATGCCCTGGCGCCACAGAGACAATATACAGAAATCACTCAGTCCGGTAAAGGATTCGCGGCTTGATCATGCTCGGCAAGCGCATACGCGGAATGGTTGTGGATACTCTCGAAATTTTCAGCCTCCACGCTGAATTTCGGGAACGTTCCAATAACCAGAAGTTCCTTGTATACCTCGCGCACGACGTCCTCGACGAACATCGGTTTGTCAAAGGCACGCTCGGTGACGAATTTTTCGTCCTCGCGTTTGAGGAGCGTATATACATCGCTGGAGGCTGATTTCTCGACTATTGCCACGATATCCTCAATCCAGAAAAACGGTCCCAGCTTGACCCTGACCTTTACGAGGCCACGCTGATTATGCGCGCCATATTCGCTTATTGCCTTGGAACACGGGCACACGGTCTGCACGGGCACCTGCACCGTTACCCAGAACTCGCGTCCGGAGGCCGAGGACGAGCCCTCGTACGAGCACTCGTAACTCATCATGCCCTTCTGCCTGGAGACGGGGGCAGACTTCTCTATGAAGTAAGGGAAGTGCAGGTCGCAGTACGCCGTCTCGGCCTCCAGCGCGCCACGCAGTTCGTCCAGCATGGCGAGGAAGCGGGGCATTGACAGGTCTCGCCGGTGTTCGTTGAAGACCTCGATGAAACGGCTCATGTGCGTTCCCTTGAAGTCATGCGGAAGATCAGCATAGAGGTTGACGGTAGCCGTGGTGTGCTGCAGGGAATTGGCCCTGTCCAGCACGGTGATGGGATAGCGCAATCCCTTGACGCCTACCTTCTTTATGGCGATACGCCGGTCATCCTTCATGCTCTGGATGTCTACCATCGCACACGCTCCTCCGCAACCTTCCTTCATTACTTGCCGGCCGCCTTCTCCGCAGATTCAACCGTGTTATACAGCAGCATCGTAATGGTCATGGGGCCAACACCGCCCGGTACCGGGGTTATGGAGCCAGCAACTTCCTTTACCGCGTTGAAATCCACATCGCCGACCAGCCGCCAGCCTTTTGCCTTTGAAGGATCATCGACACGGTTTACGCCTACATCGATGACGCACGCGCCGGGTTTTACCATGTCGGCCTTGATGAGTTCAGGCACGCCTGCGCAGGCTATGAGGATGTCCGCACGCCTGGTGTGCTCGGCAAGATCGCGAGTACCGGTGTGGCATACGGTAACCGTAGAGTTGATCGATTTTCTGGTAAGGAGGTTTGCAAGCGGCTTTCCTACTATGTTGGAGCGCCCGACGATGACCGCGTGCGATCCGGCGGTCTTGACGCCCGCTACTTCTATGAGCTTGATGACGCCGTGTGGCGTACACGGGAGGAAGCAGGGGTCGCCTATGACCATGCGGCCTATGTTAACCGGCGTAAAACCATCGACATCTTTTTCTGGGGAAATAGCATCTATGACCCTTGATTCAGATACACCCTTGGGCAGGGGCAACTGCACCAGGATGCCGTGTACGGCCGGGTCGGCATTGTAAGCCTTGACTTTGGCAACTATGGCATCCTCTCCGGCGTCGGCGGGCAACCGGCATTCGAAGCTCTTCATGCCGAGCTCCTCGCAGGCCTTCTCCTTGGCCGTGACATAGGAAACGCTGGCTGGATTCTCTCCGACGAGAAGAACAGCGAGCCCTGGTACTATGCCTCTTGCAGCAAGTGCCGCGATCCGGGGACCCAGACCGATCCGTACTTCTTCTGCCAATTTCTTTCCGTCCAACAGCATCGCCGGCATAGCGCCTCCTTATATAGTGTTGCTACGATACTACGCAAAGTGCGCATCGGACAAGCGCAAAGGAGCCTCAAGATAACGGCGCAACCTGGACATCGCCTTGGCAAAGACCGAGGGTTCCAGGATGAGGCTCAAGGCAAGATAGCCATCACGTTCCAGATCGAAGAAATAGCCTGGCTGGACCGCGATGTGTTCGTCGCGGAGCAAACCGAGCACGGTCTCCTCTTCTGTAGCAAAGCGGGGGTATTCAAGCAGAGCAGTCCAGCCGCCATCGCAGCGGAGGATGCGGAACGGCGAGTCGCTTCCCTCGAAGGCTGCCCGCGCCGAAGCAAGATTCACGGCAAGACGCTCCCGGAGTTGACTGACAAACGGCTCTGTGCGCTCCAGCAGGGCCGGCAGCGCGTTCATGGCGGGCGCTCCCGCTGAAAGGTATGTATCGGCTATCAATTCAAGTCTGGAGGCTGCCTCGCAGGCATCAGCGGGGGGGCCGGAAATGCGGATCCAGCCGAGTTTCATCTGCGGCAGGCAAAGCAACTTGGAGAGGCCATCGAGGGCAAAGGTCAGGCATGCAGTTTCACCACCAAACCGCGGCCTGTCCTGGCTGGCTTCAAGCGCGTATGGGAAAAAGACTTCATCAGCTATGAGGGCAATTCCGCGTTCCGCACAGAATGTGACGATGGCATCGCGTTCTGAAATGGAAGCGTAGGAGCCTGTGGGATTGTTGGGATTGATGACGACGATGGCTTTGGCATTGCTGGCTATTGCCTCTTTTTCAAGCTCATCGAGGTCAATGGCCCAGCCGCCCGGATGGCGGTACTCCAGGCGGTATTGCACAGTTCGAACCGCCTCAAGCCCTGCCAGCGAATCGAACAAAGGATAGCCTGGCCTGGGTACCAGTACGGAATCTCCGGGATTGCAGAGCAATTTGAAAATCCATGCATAGGACTCCGACGTACTGGCCGCTAGAAAATAGGAATCCGCCTCGCCGCCAAAACGTTCCGCGAGCACAAGCCTGGCAGATTCCAGTCCCCTTGGATCCGGCAGGTAATCAAGGCAAGCCTGGCTGGACAGGGCCTCCAGGACACCGCCCGGGGCAAGACCATGCCTCGTCGGATTGCTGTCAGATATGTTGAGTACCGAAGCGCCCGCCGACCGCAGGGTAGAAGTCAACGCGGCGATTGCATTCTGCCTGGTACTGTGCCCTAGCCTGTCTGAAAACTGCATGAAGCAGGATGGTAGCCCGGCGCAGCTTGTTAGGCAAGCGGCACCGGCCATCATCAGCACGCTGTCACTGCATTCTTTTGATCCTGCCTTTGGCCCAATCCGATAATTCCGCGTCTTTGCTTTCCACCATCAGCGTATAAAACTTCCGGGCGTTTACCTTGTCGCCCAATTCTTCATACAACATCCCGATATTCCCGATGATGATGTAGTCATCCTTCCTGACCGAATACGCCTTGAGGAGTATGTTCATCGCCTCGCTATTATGGCCCTGGATAGTATGGTAATACGAGAGGATATTGTACGCGTACATATCATCGGGTAGCAATTCAATCTGCCTGCTTGAAACTGCCAGGATGGCATCCATTGATAGCTTTGTCTGCCGTTCAAACCAGAAATCGTAATAGTTCTGGATGTTGTCTAGAAGGAACTGCCTGCTGTCATTGACGGGCTTGTTCTGACTCCACAGCCATGTGTGCCTGTTTTTCACAGCCAGTTCCAGTATCTGAATTACTACCTCAGCCTGCCTGTCGAATTCTCCGATGGCACCCAGTATGTGGATCTTGCCGAAATACATATCCAGCCGGTTCCGGGCAAAGCCGATTCCCGTGTCCAGGTAGCGGATAGCCTGCCGTACATCATCATAATCGTAGTAGACCTTGTCACCGAGATACCCGACCGCCTTGCCTGTTTTCGGGTCGGTAATTATCATGTGCGGTTTCTTTGTATCGATGCGGGCATCTATGGCAATGCCGGTTTTGAGCTTCCTGTTTATATGATAATTGAACCAGGCGATATACACCTCCGGGTCTTCATTTTCTGCCCGTTGCCAGGCAGCAAGGTGCTGTTCCAGTTCAGTAAACTTACCCGCATCGAGCAATCGAAGGTACGTTTCTCGATAATCTGCGAATGCTGTAGCTGCAAGAAATACCGCAAGAAAAAATAAAAAACAACGCTTCATACAAACTCCTTTTAGTAAAAATAAATCTGGCCAAGACTACCAGGCACCTTGCCTGTAACCCAACTGATATGGAAATTCGTTGTCATCAGAGAGCAATCCAGAAATTGAATATCCGCCATAGAGGCCCCAGGTAGCCAGGGACTGCATCAGTGCGGCAAATTGGTCGGTAGCATCATCACCCCGCTTATATACAGGACAGCCATCGCTGGATCCATACTTTGTGGCATGCCCCAGCCATCTGGCGTCGAGTGGATAACCGGGCCTTCTACCGTCACCTTGTATCGTGTCTCCAGCTATGGTCTTCGTATCCGAAATTATGAATACATCACCCCAATCGACCTTGGGGGTCTGGGCCAGCCTGAGGTTGAGAGGACCTTCTGCTATGGTGTTTCCTTGCAAGGTCGGGCCAAAGGCTATCTGGTACCTCTGATCCTCGCCGATGGGCCTGCCGCTGGAATCCAGCTGTCCGTACGAATTGTCAACCGAGTTCCATGCTCCGCCGGCCAGAATCGTTGCCAGTTGCTCGCCGGAATCGATATCCCACTTCGTAAAGGATATGCGTGTATTGCCCTCGCCTACATCGCCCTTGATGCCATCCATCCATACTCCGTACGCGCCTTCACGCCGTTCAATTTCACTGCTGATGGAATAGCGTTCATAGCTGCCCCCTCCGATTGACCTGATGGCCGCTGCACCGATTATGGCACGATCGCTGAGCGTCAAGCCGCTTCCATCACCAGCCCAGATGCCTGCTTCTGTGCTCCAGGTGATATCAGATCCTTTCATCAAAGCCTCTCCCAGCAACCGTTCGCGCTGCACGGAACTCGCGGTGGCAATCAGGCGTTCCGCTTCACCCGGGTTGTTCCTTATAACCTTGAGGTCGATGTCATCGAGGTTGAGCACGTCACGAAGGGTCTGGTCGTCATACCTGGTCATGTCGCACAGAGAGCCTGAGAATAATTCCATGGCCCTGGCCGGCCCCAGGTAATGCACGAGAGCCGCCGCGGTAGAAGTTTCTGTAAGACTGTCCTCTACGGTATGCCAGCCTGTCGTTCCATCGTCATTGACGATTTCTGCAAGCAAGCGTGCCTTGCCGTCGTTGATCAGCTTGCCTTCTTTTGTAAGCTTCCAGAAATCGCCGCTGGAATCATAGGCACGACCTACATACGAGGCGAAGTCACCATACAGATAGTTGTTCAGATCATCCTGATAGGTATGGTCGGTGTGGATACGTGCAACCATCGCTTCGCCATATTCATTCCCCCGGGCAAGGCTCAGTGTCATCTCCGTGTGTGCCCTGACTGCACTCAGGGTCTCATTGCCCTGCCCGGCCGTGTCGCCCGAAAGACCGTCACGCCATGATTCGTGCTGCAGGGTAACAGCCATATCGAGCATGGCGCCGGTTCCGCCTCCGCTTGCCATCAGGCTGATCGCTCGCCCGCCACTTGAAGAAGCGACTGTTTCTGCCCTGCCGCCTGCGTTGTTGAAAGAGAGTGTATCCCGGCCAGATACGATACGCCACACGGTTTCCTCGGCAGCAGCATCACCATAGCCGTAGGCCGTTTCCATCACCGATTCCACCGTGGAACCCTGAGCTATCGCGTACTTCTGAAGCTTGGCATCAAGCAGCATTCCCTTGCCTGTCTGCACCCCCATCCGCACCAGGTTGTAGCCCCCGCCACCAAGAGTGCCGCTGACACCATCAGAGCCAAGGGTGAGTGAGAGGCCCACACTGGATAAGGCGCTGGCAAATTTGTTGTAACGGGCTCTACCGGAAGCGCTGTATCCATCAGAGGTGACTCCGCCGATAAAACCGGCAGCTGACATGAGGCTGCCGAGGTTTGCGACATCCAGGGTAAGGCCACCGTAGTTGTTCCATGCGTCATTAAGGACTTCTGAACCAGGAGTGCCACGTGATGCAGAATAGCCAAGGTGCGTAATGAATTTCGCTCCCTCCGTAGCGGCCATAGAACCCGCATCCGTCAGACCCGACCATAGTTTTCTTGTAAACGCACTGCCGGAATCCATTGACGTGCTGAAAGCCGCGCCGGCCATGCTGCCTGCAAAGCTCGCTACCGAAGCCTCGCCGAAGGCACGGGCCCTGAAGCCCTCGGCATCAAACCCCAGCCCTGTGACTCCGCCGTTGCCATCAAAGGTAAGGCCGACGGCGCTTATCGCGCTTGAAGCGAGACCCGTCGTCGCAGTCCTCATGCCGGTCAGGAGCGTCGTCCCCACGACCTTGTTCAGACCTCCCGTGGGGGCAAGACTTGAAAGCGCGCCTCCGAACAACTGTCCCCCTGAATAATTGACGGCGGAGAGCGCTGCCTTCTTGCCAAAATCGAGGCCGGCCTGTTCCCAGCTCTGGTATCCACCTGAAATATCCAAGAGGCCGAAGACGGCATCGTCGACAAGGTTCATCGCCAGCGAGCCGACACCTCCAGTGAGGATTCCGGCGGCTACGGTTACACCGATATCGGCTACTCCCCGTATCGTAGGCGCTTGCAGCCACTGACCGCGGTCATCCCATATATCCTTCTCGTACAGCGGCTTGCTGGCTTCGGACCAACCTTTTCCTTCCTTGAGGCTCCAGTATATGTACGAAGCCATCAACCTGCCGAGTTCACCCGAGCCTGCAGCCTGGAATACACTGCTTTCTCCATCGTCAGGATCTGCACCTGGCCGTACCACAGGGGCATACCCGAGATGGCGGCCGAATTCACCGGCTCCATCCGTCTGCTCTTCGGTATGATCCAGGACATCCACCATTCCGTAGACTTCCACATCCCTGGTATGGCTGTTGCCGTCGTCATCAGTCCAGGTTAGGGTTCGCGAGGCGACCGCGTCTGCTCCCAGTTCTTCAGCCGTTCCGAATACTTCGTCACGTCTGGCCTGCACTTCCTGCTGTGCCCTGCCTATCAGGTCCTGCACAGAAGCTGCGCCAAGCAGTGCCAGCGTACCGTCGGACAGATCGGTTTTAAGGCTCCAATCGCCCAGCGCATACTCCCGGAACGCCTCCACATCGGCCTGCTCGGTGATGTATGGCGTGCCTACCGTTGAATGCACCACGATGTCCTTGACGTAGCGGCTACCCATGCGTTTCCACATTCCTCCGCCTATGAACATCTGGGTCATGCGTTTGCTGAACCCTTCGTTGGCTTGCCTCACACTGGCGGCGAGACCGTCAACGGAGGCGGCGGCGGCAGATCGGGCGCGGGCCGCGATGAGACGGGCCTGCACACCCGAAATACTCTGCCGTGCGCTTTCTGCAAAGTCGGCCGCGGCCGCCTGTATGCGGCCGGAATCCAGAGAACCCGTGGACGACGCACCTTTGCGTAGAGCAAGCGACAAGGTTGCGGCTGAACCTGATTGCAGGTCAAAAGCGGCATCCATGCCGGCGATGCCCGCCTTGTCCAGGATGTCCGCGAAGCATGAACGGGTATCGATGCCGAAATCCAGCCTTGAAACCGAGAATGTATCCAGCCTCCTTGCCGCCGCTTCGGCATCGGGCCCCACGAGGGCCAGCATGGCATCCGAGGAAGCATTGCCGGCAGTCAGGGTTGCCTGCGTTACCCAGGACAGCTTCTCATCCTGCATGCCTGCGAATGCCAGGTCCCAGGCTGGTTTCAGCGATGCATATCCGTCTGCAAAACGCCGGGTCCAGGCGGCAGCCTGCCCTCGCAACAGATCCGCACCGTCATCAAAATCGGCTCGACCCCGCTCCAGTATAAGACCGGCAGCCTGGCGCCACGAGAGACGCTTGTCACTGAGGTCGCGCCGCTGGAGGTCCCAGATTGCCTCACGGGAAGCCAGCTCGGCCGAGTAGCGCAACTCCGTCGCACGCGAGGTCAGGTCTGCAAGCGCTGCAGCGGCCTCGGTGTATTCCCTGGAGGACTGATCGCCGTCCGCATCGAGGATAGCGGACTGTTCGATTCCGGCAAGCCGGGCAAGGTGGGTCTTGCCTGAGGCCGTCACCTCGCCATAGGCGGCTTGTATGGCCGCTTCCAGTTCCGCTCCGGCAAGTCTGCCTGCAAGGTATGCTGTGCTCGCCTCGCGGTAGCTGTCCTCGGCCAGTTGCCTGTCACGCTGGTCATTGAAATACCGGTTTTCCATTGTCGACCTGGCAGAATCACGCTTTGACAGAGTCCACCGGTACACCGATGCCAGTGCGTCGGACGCCCCGGTATAGACAGTAGCGGAATCCGCCGCGTACCTGTCGTACAGCTGGACTATGCTGGCAATAGTGGAGGCTTCCATTCCGTCAACGGCTTCCAGCGCTGCCGTGAAATCTGCAACAGCAGCGCTGCCCGTCTGGCTCGTGCCCTGGATTACCGATATTCGCTGGCAACTCTCATGGTAAGCGGCATATGAAGACTGTATTCCAGAGACTTCGCCACCCAGGCTTGGCAGGCCCGACAGCAGAGTCTGGCGCTGAACCTCCAGCCCGGGATCCACGAAGCTTGTCCTTGCTGACTGCCAGTCATCGGCGTCGGCTGTGGCAGCCAGGGACAGGCCGAGTTGCACAACGGCCGCGCCGAGCAACACCGGTCCGGCGGGCGTCCATGAGAGCAAGATGCCGAGCGTCCATGAGGCTGCACTCGATATTTTCAAAGTTTTCGCGAGGCGCCTGGAGGCATCGGTGCGGCTCTTCATGATCTGGCTTGCGTATTCGTATTCCCTCAGTTTAGTCGCCGATTCGAGCGGACCACTGGATAGTTCCACTCCGCCAGAAAGCGCCATGACAAGGTAAAATTCCAGATCGGCGCGTTGCTGCTCATCCAGCGAGTCCCAGGCCGTACGCTGCTCCGCCGCCAGAGGGCCAGAAGCATAGGAAGCGAGCAATCCGGAGAGGCTGCTCCCCTCGAGGTGTTTCTGGCCGATTGTTCCGTGCAGGTTGTCTGCATGCAGGACACTGCTGGCAAGGTTACTGTATTCTGGATTCGCGGAAGCGAGGCTGGACAGCAGGTGGTCACGCGCACTGGCCCATACTGAAAACGTAGCTGGGCTGGCCATGTACCCCGAAACCCTGGAGCTCCATGACCGCACATCCAGTTCGTACGCGGAGGCTGGCTGCAGGTCGACACCGGCCTGCGATGAAGCCGTGAAGTAAGCTGCCAGTCGGGCGGATGTAGCGGCATCGACAGGCAAGAGCCTGTAATCGCTCCCGTACGCCAGGCCTACGCTGCCGTCGGCACGGAGCCTGAGGAAATCGGTCCAGTATGCGGTACTGGCGTCAGACGGAAAAGCGTACGTTGCATAGTCAACTGGAACACTGGCGATGGGAGGACAGCCAGATTTCTGACTCCCGAACATGGTGTCCTGATACGCCGCATATACGTTTTCGTTTTCGTCATAGGCTTTGGCAAGAGATCCTCCGAGTGCTTCACGCGCCTTGGCCAGCAGCATGAGGTTCTGGTAGTTGGTTTCGTATGCGGCGCTGGCAGTTCTGTACTCGGGGTCGGCGTAACTCCTGAGTTCGTCAGCATCGGTATGGAGGCCAAGCAACGCGGCAACCAGGGCGGAAGCCCGCTGATGCGAGGACCGCGAATACTCGAGTTCGGCACCGGGACTACGGTATTCAACCGAGGCAGCATCCGTGCCATCTTCGGCAGCGGCAAGGTAGGCTGTGCCGGCCCAGCGTCGTATGGCATCCTCGAGTTCATAGGCGGCTCTGGCCGTCTCCTGAGCCGCATACAAGGCATTGGCACGCGTATAGGTAGTTTCATAAACCTCACCCGCGGCATCGAAGGTGACTCCTGCTTCCTTGTATACGAGCATCGCCCCATCACTGGCAAGCTCCGCGGCGGCCTGTTCGTTCTGAAGCACCGCGAGCCGTGCCGTTATGGCTCCCTGATCGGATGCAATGATGAAAGCCTTGGCATAACCGGCGAGCGAAGCACGGGCAGCTGCCCGCCTGTAGGCCAGAGCGCCATAAGCCCCGGCCGTAGCTTGGTATTCGTATGACGCCAGCACCGGAGCCCGTACGACATCCCCGGCATCAAAGGGCAGCTCCGGTGCCAGAAGGTAGGCCGCAGGTGCGGTGGGCACAACACCATCACCTGAGTACCATGAAGCGAACGCCGCTGTAAGCGCGGCAGAACGGCGCTCTGACTCCTCGCAGGCATCAGCCAGGACTCCTTCTGCCCAGCTCGCGGCGCCGCGCGGAACAGGTCCAAGGCTTCCTTCCGGATCACCGGCGCGCAGGGATTCAGGAAGGTCACTACAGGAATCGGTTATCGCCGAAGAGTTCAGGTACTCGCGCCAGTGCTGTTCACCGGCCGCGGCGCTGGCCGCGGCCCGTTGGGAAGCCTGTTCACAAGCCTCTGCCCACACGAGCCGCGAGGCGGCCTCTCCGGCTGCCAGCAGTACCATTCCGGCGTTTGTTGTCACTGTTTCAGTAATCCATCGATTGACAGGATTACTGTATCCTTCTGTGGACAGGGCAGAACCCTGAAGAGAATTCAGCGGATCGTCGATGTGGCCATACTCCAGATATCGCACCAGTCTCAGCGCAGTTTGCGGATCGCCGGTTCTGGTGCGGAAGGCCCACGCCAGAGCGAATCCCGAGTACTCGCCGGCATACCCTGCTGCCGTCGCGACTACATCCAGAATGCTTCTGCCCCGGGCTGAAGCCTCCGCACCAGCCCGCTCCGCATGACTGGCAAAGGCAGTGCTGTCACCAGACAGGGCCAGCGCGGCGAGATAGTGAGAAGCGGCGGCAGCGGCATACGGATCCGATCCCAACCCCAGGAACGCCTCTGCCACAACCAAGTCATCCGGGGCCTGGCTTCCAATGTATCCGTCCAGCCCATCGGCAAACCCGAGCCCGAGTGCCTCGCTTTGCCAGGTGAAGTACCCTGGGTCGACAGCGCCTATGGCCAGGAACTCCGCCAGCAACCGTTCTGCTACGCCTGAGGCCTGTCCCATAGTACGCCGCAAGCCATCACGGTATTCCAGCAATTCCGACAGGGACTCCAGCGCAACCGCATCGACACGGTTCCGGGCAAGACCGAGGCTCCACGGTTCAAGCGCGGAACCTGCCGCGGATTCAAGCAAGGCTTGCATTGCCGAGCCTGAGTCCTGCCCCTCGCTGGCATAGAAATCGTCGAGCCAGCTCGGTTCACCCCCGGGGCCCCGCAGACTCAGGGCCAGGAGATCAGCGCGGGCCGCACCCTCTGGAATGGCCGCAAGAACATCGAATACCAGGGTCTGCATCGAATACGCAATCCTTGCCACAGTGTTGCCGGCAGAAGCCGCGATCGTCCTGGTGCCTTCTATATCCAGAGCGGACCAGAGCTCAGTCAGCCGGGCCTCGAGCGCTGCGCCGGCAAGCAATGCTGGATCCCTTGAACTGGCGCTGGCATCCATGCAACGGAGCGAGTCCATGGCAACTCCAACCGAGCGGGAGCGGATACCGGAAGCGGCGAATCCAAACCGGTTTTCTACCTCAGCCGTAAGTGTAGCCTCAACCATAACCCAGTCAGGTTCCGCGCCGGGGTTCTGGAAGCCGGCCGCAACTGCTACGGGTTGAAGCATCAAGCCTATCCTCCGCGCTGCTTCGTCCTCCAGCGCACGAAGTTCCGCCACGGTCCAGAGCGGTTCAGACGCTGCCAGACACAGGGCCTGGAGAGCACTGGTTTCATCACCGGCAAGGCCTGCCAGTATCAAGGAGAAGTTTTCTATGCGCTCTTGTGAACCACTCAACACCGCCCGACACTCGGCACTGGAACCGGAAAGCGGCAGTCCCATATACAGACTCCTGGCGGCTGCGTGTTCCAGCAGCGCATCCTTCCAGCCAGACAACTCCCGGGCCATCCAGACTGGTGCTTCCGAGGCGGCCTCGTCGGCAGCGGAGAGCAGGCCGGCAAGCGCGACAGTCGTATCGACGTCTTCGGAAAAAAGTGCTGCAACTATTGCCCTGGAATCTGGCAAGGCTCCCTGCTCCCCGAGTGATAGATCGAGGGGCTCCAGTGCCTTGCCCAGCACATCAATCGCCGACCTGCGGCGTTCTTCATCCATGGCCATCGCCGATGAACCGTATCCAAGACAGGCCGCATACCGCCCCCGGGCATGTTCCAGGTCTTCAATTTCAGGGGAAACGTACAAAGCACCTACATCGATTCCATGTACGATGAAGTATCCCTTGCCCCTGACAAACGAGGCTGTCGCGGCGTCGCTTTTTGCAAGCGATTCAATACCGGCATTGAAGAAAGCTTCGTCGGCAGCGATATTGTCATGCAGGAAATCCGCAAGCCTGGCCAGCGCTGCGCGCGCTGTATCGGCAGCGACGTTTCCGGCAGGCCACCAGGCGGTAAGGCTATTGGCATCGTCTGAAACCGTCTGAGGCTGGACCGCGCCGGCAAGTATACCGGTGGCTTCGAGTTCCAGCTCCACCCTCGCAAGAAGACAGGCCCGGGCCGCAGCACGCTGATCCGCTGCAAGAGCATCCGGTAGTCTTCCTTCGAGGGTCATACCTCCGGTCCTGTCTGCATACCATTCGCCAGTACTGGCGGCACCGAGCAGCGCTATTCCATCCAGCCTTGATTCAAGAGCGGCAGCGGCTCGCGTCTTGGCGATCCCGGCGGTCAGCACCAGGAGTTCCTGGAAGGAACCCAGTACTTCGACACGCTCCTGCGCCGTTCCCGCGGCTTCAAGGAGCACCTGCAACTCTGAAAGCAAGGCCTGGATTGTTGCGTATTCTGCAGCCGATTCAGGGATTCCGTACGCATCCGCATCGAGGGGTGCATCGGAGGGATCATCCAGCTTGAGTATCCCGGCCCAGGCAGACTTGAGCAGGGCAAGGCTCGGCTCGCCTTCATTACCATTGACCGCTTCACGCAAGGCTTCTCCGGAACGTTCGACAGCCAGTGCATACCCGAGGGAGCGGGCCTTCTCCAGATACGTAGCCAGCAGTTCCGCTTCGCTCGGCGCACCTTCAGCCAGGGAGAGGCCACTCTGTTCGATGAGGTCGCGGTATCTGGTGCTTATTGCATCGCGGATGAAGCCTGAGTCACCTGCCAGCAGCACCCCCATCAGGATTGCATACTCGGCATTGACGCTCTCCAGCCGCGCGCCAGCAGCTTCCAGTGCCTGCTGCGCACATGACATGGCGTCCCTGGCACCAGCGATGGCCGTGCCGGCTTCTCTGAGTTGGTCCTGAGCCGCATCATGGAGCAGCAGCGCTTCATTCCATGCGATTGAGGTTGCTTCAAGGTTGCGGATGTTGTCGCCTGCCGTGGCCCGGCCCGCGCTGAGATCTACAGCATACTGCAGCACAGCCTGCGCCACTTCCACGCGACGCTGCCAGTAGCCTTCAAGCGCCTGTGCCCTGATGAGTTCTACCTGGTATTCATCGAGGCAGAAGTCCTCGGAAACGGCGCCAGCATCCAGAATTTCGCGCAGGCTGCCCGCACCGGTACCGAGCGCAAGGCCAAAGTCGGCGACCAGGCGGTCTCGGGACTCGCAGGCCTTGGCTGCATACTGGGTATACATCTGGAGGCAGGCTCCGGCCTGGGCCAGCCAGTCTTTCCGCTGCTGGCTGGCGTCGGATTTGGATGCCTCCGATGCAAGCCAGGGGCCGAGGGCCGGGTCGCTGAAAGCAGGAACCCCGTCGCCCAGGAGGGAGAGCCAGTAGCCGGCACCCTCGCGGGCTCCGGCGGCGGCGGCACCGGACGCCAGGTACACATCCACCCATGCGCTGGCCCGGTCTGAACTGGCCGTTATGCGCTCGAATGCGGCAAGTTCGAATTCCACCCTTGCATCCCTGATGTTCGTTTCCAGTGTCTCGCTTGCCCGGGAAAAGGCATCTTCCCCGCTCCTGAACAACAGGCCAGCCCGAGCCTCCCAGGCCTGACGCTCGCAGGTCAGGGTTTCAAAGGCTTTTGCCCAGGTCTCGTTGCCATCATCAAAGGCCTGTACCGCAGCGCGTTCCCACTCCAGGCGTCGTACCATGAAACGCTCTTCGGCCTGCTTCCATGCCGTTAAGCCCCGGTCAAACTGAAGCTTGAAAGCTGCAAGCCATTCCGAACCGGCAAGCTCGAACTCGCCACCATCTACGTAAGCGGCTTCTATCCGGGCATTAAGAACGGCAAGGCCTTCATCGCAGGCAACCGTTGCCTCGCTTGCCAGAGCGGCGGCTATGACACTGGCGGCTTCGCGTTCGCTCTTGTTCCTCAGGCTCCAGACATCGGTAGTCCTGCGCGCTACGAACAGGCGCTCCTCCCTGGCTACGAGCTTGTCCAGTTCGCGGGAGACTGTAGTTCCAGCTTGGGCGATGGCAGCCGCGATAAGAGGTTCGTACCGTCCGCGATCGGCCAGGGGGATGAAGGAGAGCAATTCCGGGCACAACGATTCAAGCCTGGCTTTATAGGAAACAAGAGCCAACCCCGTGGCGGTGGCCGTTTCAGAGTTCCATGCCGACTGGCTCTGCTCCAGCGGCAGCCCCTCGTCTGGCGTTAGATACCTCGGATTGTCTGCTTCATCATACGAAACAGACCCGTCGGGATCGAGTTCGTAGAGGTAGCGCTCATTGGCTGCCTGCGTCGCCGCTGCCACAACATACCGCAAGTCCGCGGCCTCCCTGCCGAAGAAGCGGTCGCGAAGCCAGACGGCAAATCGATCAGCGATGTCTTCCGCTGTCCATGCATCGAGTTGCAGCCTCGCGGCCGACAGGGATGCTGGATCCGCATACAGGCCGGCGGCATCACGCTCCCATAGGGCGACAGCGAACGCGACCCCGGTTCTGGCTTCCAGCAGCCATAGCTCCGGATCGGTGGTTCTATCGGCTTTCGCATAAGAATATTCGTAGCAGGCGCTATCGAATCCGCGGACAGGCAGGTCGGCTGAACCTGCGGGAAGCGCGAGGATAGCGGCGAAAATGAACAGGCTGATACACAGTGTCAAGCTTCTTCTCATGTCTGACTTCCTTTCCTGGATGGACATTCAGAGTGGACGCAACCGTGGAACAGGGCGGGGGCTATTGAGGCGAGAGCAGGTATGATTACGAGGGCCATTAAAAACGATGCGGCAGTGCCGGCGGCCGAAACAAACGCAAGCGAGCGCACCATTGAGCTACCTGAATCCGCAAGGAACAGGAATGGAAGCGCACCCGCCACGGTTGTACCACTCGTAGCGGCCAGTGCACCAAACCGCGCCCGCATGAGGCTATAGAGGTCATAAACGGTTGCCGGGCTACGTGCCCCCTGGTGGCGCCGTTCATCTACCGTCAGCACCGACGCATTGACCACCATGCCGGATACGGCGACAAAGGCGCATGCAACCGTCGCATCCATGGCCGCTCCCGAGGCTGCGAGCAGCAATGCAGGAACAGCAAGCGAAGGTGGCAGGGCGGAGAACACGGCGACTGGTGCGCCGAAAGACTCGGTGACGGCGGCGACAACCATGCAGGCAAAGGCCGCTGCCAGCAGGAATGACCAACCGGCTCCGCGAAGACGGCTGGCAGCCTCGATAGCCTCGCGGTCGAATTCAAATGTGTAACCCGGGGGTAATTCGATTCCAGAGACCGCTGCGAGTACCGCGGCCCGTACCGCCCGTGGATCGATCGGACCTGAGCGCATAGTCAGAGAAGCGACTCGTTGCCTGTCCCGCCGGTTTATGCGCGAGGCATCTGCACGTCGCTCAGCCTGAGTGAACGAAGCAACCTGCACACCGCCCTGCGAAGAAAGAACAAGCGTTGACAAGGCGTCGGATGATTCTGGAAACCCTGAGCGCTGTACGGTTACACGCACATCGGTCTCACCATCGTCGCCGAGCCGCTTGTACGCCACAGGGCCATGAATGCTGGTCCTCAAAGCCGTAGCCAGGCTGGAAAATCCAAGCGCCAGACTGGCCGCGCGATTGCGGTCTGGATGCAGGATCAGGTCCGGAGGACCGTCTTTATAATTCAGCACTGTCTCCACGATGAACGGCAACGCTGAAACAGCCTGTGCGGCCAGCGAGCACAGGTTCCGGCAGCTTGCATCATCATCCCCGGAGACAACGAGTTCCCAGGACCGCTCTCCTTTGGACGAGCCTGGTATCCACACAAATCCGCTGGACAGGGGAACACCGCGGAGCGCCGCGGCGATCTGGTCCCTGTCTGTTTTTGTGGCGTCGAATGAAACAGCCACCGACCCCGAACCACGCCGCGCGGTAGACTGTATGCTCTTCAGGCCAGCTCGTGCCAGGATCGCTTCCGCGTAATCCGCCAGGCGCAGGTCTACACTGGAAGCAGCCGATCCTGGTTCAAACTCCAGTTGCGCATACACGATGTTTTCTTCCTCTACCACCCTGGTTTCCAGAGGCATTGAAAGCACCGAAACAAACCCCGCAATGCTCAGGATTACAGCGGCAACAAGTGGGATACGGGGTTTTCTTCCGCAGAGCAGCGCATTCAGCGCCAGCAGTCTGTGCAGACGGCGCCTGCCTCGTTTGCGACGGGACACGCCCTGTACGCAGGCATCATTGTTACCCGGACTACCGCCGAGCATGAGTGGTGGCATGATGAGCACCGTGTACAGGAACGAGACTATGCATACGGCAGCAATGGCCGCGGCTACACGGGCAACACCCTCGGAGAGAAAGTCGAGGCCTGCGAGCGGTACCAGCACGACCAGGGTCGTGGCCGAGCCGGAAGCCAGCGACGGTGCGAGTTCACGCATGGCCCGGACACCACCACGTACGGAAGCAGCGTTGCCGAGGCGTTCTGCCGCGAGTATCGCAGCATCCACCGATACGCCAAGCCCGACAGCAAGACCGGCGAGTACATGCCGGTCGAGCCCGAATCCCAGGGCAGAAAGGAGAGCCGCGGAGACCACGAGTACCACCGGAACGGCCGCCATAGCGACGAAACGGACCCGGTTCCCACTCCGCAGGCTGCCTGAACCGACGAGCAGGGCAGTTGCCACGGCAACCGCCAGAGCGCCCTGGAATGTAGCCGAGATCGTTGATCCAAACGACCTGGCGACTTCTGCTCCAACATCCGAGAGCACCTCGAACCGAATACCATGAGCGGTGGCCAGAGACTCCACCTCGTATGCAATAGCCCGTGAAAGGGCAGGCAGGTTTGCCCCACCGCCAGGATTCACGGCGACCGTCATTGCTGGCTGGCCGTTTACCCGCGACAGGGTTTCCGGCTTCCTGTGTCCTTCAATAATGCTGCAGAACGAGCCCAGCGTAACTGGCTGGCCGGACGATGATGGTATCAATGCATTCCGCAACGTGCTTGCGCCGGAATAGCGGCCGTCGGCCACGACAACGATTTGCCTACCGTCAGACCGCAGGATGCCGGCAGGCATCAACGCATCGTTCATAGCCAGGAAACGTGCGACCTCCCCGGCATCCACGCCCAGCAGGGCCGCGGCCGACTGGTCCACCTCCACCATCACCTCGGGCAGGCCAGAGCCCGCAAGTTCAACCTCACCGGCTCCGGCGATTTTCTCCAGGGCAGGCTTTACTGTCCGCTCCAGCAGGCTCCCAAGCTCTGTAATCGAATGGCTTCCTGAATACACGGCCGCAACCCAGACAGGGCCTCGTCCTTCGCTCGTGGATCCAAGTTCTGGCCTCTGCACCGAAGAAGGCAGTGTCTGGTAGATCCGTTCAGCGGCATCCCTGACGGACTCGCAGGCACTCCCGCTATCAGTACCGGTTGAAAAATGCACGACGACTCTGGCCTTGCCGTATTCACTTGAACTCGAAACCCCGCACGCTCCCGGAGCGGAGGCCAGCGCGTCCTCCAGGGGGATCGCAAGCGAACGCTCGATTTCCCGGGCATCGACACCATAGTGCCGCAGGGTTACCGCGAATGCCGAACGGGCCTGGGTTTCCCGCGGGCCGTATTCCGCGCCAACCAGCAGCCCCGCCGCCCCCGCGACCGCGGCGAGCACGACACAGGCAGCCGCTACAGGACATCCATACCAGCCTCCGGTCCTCACGCGGGCTTCCTTGCCAAAGTAGCTGCCGCAAACGCTATCGGTGAGACGAACAGCGTAAGCGCCGTCGAAGCCGCGAGCCCGCCAAGCACGGCTATGGCCATTGACCGCTGGGAGGGTGCTGTAGCGGACAGACACATCGGCACAAGCGCGACCAGCGTGGTAAGCGTCGTTGCAAGCACCGGCCTCACCCGGTCTGAGGCTCCTGCATACGCGGCGACAACCGCGCCTGCCCCGGCCTGGCTCCGGATATCACGAGCCTCGTGCAGCAATATCGCGTTGTTCACCACAACGCCAAAAAGCACTACGAGCCCGAGTATCGAGCCTGAATCGAGCCCGGTGCCGGTAAGCAGGAGCGCCGGGCCCACGCCGGCCATGGCGAGCGGAATTGTCGCCATTACCAGCAAGGGCAAGCTGAAAGACTCGAACTGGGCTCCCAGGGTCAGGTACAGCAGCACGAGCACGAGGGCTACTGTTCCTGCCATGGCCCTGCCGTATACCCTGAACGCCGACTCGTTGGATCGAGCCGCGCCGGCAGACGTACCCAGGGCCAGCGCCACGGCTCTGGAGAGTTCCTTTGCTCTGCCCGGCACAGCCTCGGGCTGCAGGTACACGACATCGGCCCTGTCCAGCCGTGCCCAGGCGGCAGCATCTTCTGTTCGCTCGAAGGTGGCGATGGTGGATGACGGTACAGCGCGTTCCGCCGCGACTGAAACAGGAACGCTGGCAATTTCTCGCATCGATGCTGAAGCGTCCACTCCATGCGGCGTCCCGGCAAACACTCTGATATCCGAGTTTATTCCGCCACGCTGCAACCCGGTCGCCTTCACGCCCTGCGTAGCCGCGCGGACAGCTTTGGCGGCATCTGTCAGCGTAATGCCCAGCGTGGCGGAGGCTGCGCGTCGGGGCAGCATGACAATGCGCGGCTTGGTGCCCATGGGTGACCGCCCCATGG
>JFJP01027054.1_pt1 | contig 28338 bp, 33 predicted proteins | sample 431651 | NCBI WGS metagenome assembly JFJP01 (sample SAMN02602958, study PRJNA72255) | Microbial mat metagenome, whole genome shotgun sequencing project. | biome: fresh water; feature: sink hole; material: water; isolation source: purple microbial (photo- and chemosynthetic) mats found in... | reverse complement strand
AAATCAAGGTTTTTTTCTTATTTTCAAACGAATATTTTTTTTTTATCAAATAATATTTTTTTTTTTCATAACTAATTACCGTAAATATTAAAATTAACTTTTTTTTAGTACATTATAGTCGATGAAGGTCATCGAATGAAGAATTCACGCAGTAAATTCGCTCAAACTCTTGGCCAACAATACAATTCTGAAAATCGTTTGCTCCTCACAGGAACACCTCTTCAGAACAATTTAGCCGAATTATGGTCTCTCCTCAATTTCCTTCTCCCAAAGGTTTTTTCCTCCTGTGACGATTTCGAAAAATGGTTCAGCATGCCTCTGAATCGAATAGCTTCTGAGAAAGAGAAATGTGAGCTTTCTGAAGAAGAACGTCTATTGATCATAAATCGATTGCATCAAGTTCTTCGTCCATTTCTTTTGCGAAGAGTCAAGAAAGAAGTCGAATCGGAAATACCTAATAAAGTTGAACATGTCCTTAAAATCGAACTTTCTTCATGGCAGAAAATCGTTTATAATCAAATAAAAGACAATGGGGTTTTATCAAGAGACCCTACTACAGGGAAAATCGGGACAAAAGCTCTGATGAATTTAATGATGCAGTTGAGGAAAATCTGTAATCATCCTTATTTGTTTCTAGATCAAAGTGAATATTATAACAGCAATGATGATAATATATATAGGGTTTCTGGAAAGTTCGAACTTTTGGATAGAATCATACCGAAATTGATTGCTTCAAAACATAGAATCCTGATTTTCAGTCAAATGACTCAATTAATGGATATCATGCAATTGTATTTCCAGTTCAGAAGTTACAAATATTTGAGATTAGATGGGAATACAAAGGCTGATGAAAGAGGAGAAAGAATGGCTATGTTCAATAAAGAGCATTCAGAATTCGATATTTTCTTGCTAAGTACAAGAGCAGGAGGTTTAGGGCTGAACTTACAAAGCGCGGATACAGTGATTTTGTTTGATTCTGATTGGAATCCACAAATGGATTTACAAGCACAGGACAGGGCCCATAGAATCGGACAAAAGTCTGAGGTGAGAGTTTTTAGATTAGTGACGAATTCATGGATAGAAGAAGAAATTCTCGCAAAGGCAGCGTTCAAAATGAATTTGGATGAGATTTTTATTCAGGCTGGACTTTATAATCAGAAATCAACTGATTCTGAAAGGAGAGAAAGACTAGAAGATTTACTAAAGAAGAAGAATACTTATGAGGAGCTAGATGATGAAATACCGAATGATGAACAAATCAATGAAATGTTGGCTAGAAATGAAGTTCATTATTTGAAAATTATTATTATTATTTTGGATAATTCTTATTATTTTAATTTATTTGTGGGGTTTTTAATAAATTATTATTAAATAATGTAGGATGAATTGAATTATTTTGATTTGATGGATAAGGATAGGTATGAACGAGAGAAGAAGGTGTTCAAGAATTTTAAGGAACCTCAAATCGGAGATTCAAAATTCTATAATTATCGATTGATCACTGAGGAGGAAGTTCCTGACTGGATCAAATCATTAGTAAATAAACAAAGGAAATTAAATAGAATTAATAAATTTATTAGCCCAAAAGTGAAGAAAATAATCAGGAATATGGCAGAGGAAATAGAATCAGAAAACAAGTGAATTATGTTGATGATATGACTGATAATCAATGGCTGAAAATGATGGAAGAAGCAAAAGAATTCTCGGATTTTTCAGTATTATTTATAATAAAAACTAAGTTTTTTTAATTTTTTTATTAGGAAATTTCTTCTGAAAAGGTCAAAAACATGAATTTTCATAAAAAGATTAAAAATAATAATGAGAATGATAATGAAGAAAAAATCAATATAAATGGAAAAAAGGAAAGATCTTTAAAAGATAAAAAAAATTTAAAGATTAGAATCAGCAATATTGAAGGAAATGGGGGTTTTGCTCATGATGATATCGAGAATATGGAGGATGATGACGATGCTTTTAGTGATAAATCTTATAGAAAAATCAAAAAGATTAAAAAAAACTTGAATACCCAAAAGTTTGAAAATCCAATAGAAAAGCCTCAGAAAATGGATGAAGAAATATTTGTTGAAGAGTATAATTAAAACCTATTTTTTTTAAAAAATCAAACAATCAAAAATCTTTAATTGAAAAAATTCTATAAATTTCTAAAAAAAATATTATGTTTTATGATCTGATTTTTTCAATGATTTGTTTTTTGAACTTAAATTTTTTTTCTTTCGAAACTATTATAAAATACATTAAATAACAATTAATTAAAAAAAATCCAAATAATTTTGAGTTAAAGTATGAAAATCAACAAATAAATGAATATAGCTTCAAAATGAATAAATTTAACAAGAGTTTTTAAGGTATAATTAATCAAAAATTATATTTTTTTCATAATTTTGAGTTTCTAATGAAATTTTTGGAGAGAGTATAATGGATAAAATTTTTATCATTCTTTTTAAGTAAAATATTACACGCAAGAAATATTTTTTGAACTATTTTCCTCTAAAAAATGAGAATTACTTATCTTCAAACTAATCTTTTTCTTTAGTTTTTTGGTTTTTCGAGAAAAAAAAATAGCAAAAATTATTCGTTAAAAAAATTTTCCTTTTTTTTTAAAAAAATTTAAAACCAAATAAATAAAATAGATATCCTTATTATGGATAATGAAGAGTCCAAAGCTGAAAAGCCTTCATTACCTTATCATCCTCAGGTAAACATTCCTCCAATGTCACCTGATTATCATTTTGATGTGCTGTTAAAGATAATTTTTTTCCATTCACGACAGTTGTAAATTCAACATATCCTTGAGCTTTATCTCCAACAATGGTCCATTTCATAGTGCAATGAGCTTTTGCAATAACTGTGACTCCATCATCAGTATTCAAGCATAATCCATTCGTAAAACTTTGTATGTAAACATCAGCACTGACACACCAAGCATCATAATTTGTCCAATCACTCACAGTATCTATTTCAACATCTGATAAGACTGGCACATTATTTGAATCAGATATTGTGTTTAGGACTCTGAGAGTCAAATTACGACCCCAATTTATGAGATTTGCGGGCTTTCGACACCAATTTCGGGTTTTTAATTTAAATCTTTTGCTCAACGTCATTGAAGAAGCTAAAGATAAAACAAGGGAGAGTAAAACTAATGCTAAAAATTTGCTCATTTGGATTTTGAAAGAAAATTTTGCTGTTTTTTGCTTTGTCAAAAGATGAAAATGTTTGAAAATGAATGCATTTATATAGGAGAAAAAGATGAGAATAGGCGTTTTTATCAGTTTTATTATTCGTTTTTATAGAGTACCCGTTATATTTTCTCTTTTAAAAAACCATATTTTTTAAAAACAAAATCATTTTTTTACAAAATGATGTGAGAACAATTTACAAACATTTAAATAAAATTAAAGAAAACCAATTTTTACTCCAAAATTTCGTAGGTTTAACAAAGAAAAAGGATTTTCTTTATGAATTTTTAAAAAAATTTAAAAGTTTTATTTGCAAAAATATTATTTTTTTTTTGATTTCTGAAAAAAATTCATCAAATCGTAAGAAAAATATATCCAAAATTAAAGAACTGTTTAATGGAATCTGATTCTTCTGAAATTACTTTAAACCCCAGCGTTATTCCGGACCTCATCGAGCTGGTCAAAGATCCAAAATTCGAAGTGAAAAAAGGGGCCTTAGCATTAATTCTTCAATTTTGCACGCTTCCTCTACACCGCAAACTCTTTCAAAGCTCTGAATTAATAAAGCTTTTGTTCAAATCTCTCCCTGAAGAAGTAATTCTTATTAAACGATTTCTATTTGTTTTATATAAATAATATTAAATTCAATACAATAATAGGAACTAGAAACCATCTGTTTAAGTAATTTGATCAGTTTTTCACAAGATGAATGGGCATGTCAACAAATTTTTGTTTTAAATTTCCAAGATCGTTTGATAAATCTCTTGAAAGGTTTAACATATGAGGCAAATTCTTCTGAATCTGAGAACTTAATCGTTGAATTAACACTTTTATTGATATCAAACCTCACACAATCAAAAGAAGGCGTTCTTAAATTTCTGCATATCGGTGAAAATGAACATATGGCAGTGCATTTCATCTATTTATTTGAACGATTTATGAACCCTAAATTCTCTTTGATCTATAAATTTGCAGGGAATATCTTTGCAAATCTCACAGCCATCAAAGAAGCAAGAGATCTACTTATTTTACCTGAATATCAATTATTGTTAAATTTAATTCATTTGATGGACTCACCCATAAAAGAAATAAGATTAGGATGTCTTCATACCTTAAGAAATCTTTCATTTGAATATGAAAGTAATAGTTTCCAAGACCAGATTTTCAATGAAAAAGTAGATTATATTGAATCTTTGATAAAAATCATGGGAAAGATCACCTTTTTTGGAGATGTTGATGAGAAAATTAAAGGGCAAATGAAGAGTTTGGGGATTGTTATAGGAGATGCTTGGAAAGATGTTAAATTTATAGAGGAAATCACAATAGTTTTAGATGCTCTTCTGGTTTTGACCAATATTAATGAGATAGAACAAAAGATAAAATTTCCAAAAGAAAAATTAAGCCAGGTAATTATTATTATGAAGCCGGGAGTTCCGACTGAAATTAAGGATAAAATCGATGTTATTTTATGCATTTTTTGCCAACTGAATCCTCAACATTTTTAAAAAATTTTGATTTCAATATATTATAAAAAAAATTAATTTAAAAAAAAAAAAATTGAAAATTTTTAGTATTAAAATTTTACGAAATTCGGACCTTGAATAAAAAATATTTATTTCTAATTTTAATTTTTTTCTAATTAAAAAGCGCGAATTTCGATCCGAAATAAATTATTTCAAAAATTTCTTTGTTTTTAAATGCTTTTTATTTTTTAAAAACAGATTAAACATTGTTCAATAAGAAATTTATTTGTGAAATTTAATTTTAAAAGAGATTCTATAAAATTAATAATGCGTCTTAAATAAACAGAACCCCGTTCTATTATAAGGAAATCTATCTCAATCAATAATTTTTATTTTTTTCAAGCGAAAACCTTTAAATCCAAAAAAAAATCCCTATACATTAAACAACTAAAAAAATTACAAAAATTCATCTGAAATGTCAGCATCTACAAAATCTTCAACTTCTAGTGATTTATCAAACGTTAACGCTTCAAACAAAATTCTTGCTCTCAATCACACAGAAATAGTCGATGTATGGGAGCACAATTTTGAGGAAGAACTTTATAAAATAATGGACCTCGTAGAGATTTATAATATGATATCATTGGTAAAATTATGAATTTTTCTAATTTATAATAATTTTTCCTTTGGGAAAGGACACTGAATTCCCAGGAGTTTTGAAATCGCCATTACAAGATAAAGACAAAAAAGTAATTTTTTTTAAAAATGAAAGAAAAATTAAAAAGAAATTGATCAGAAATTTAATTACATTGTATTATTTAGGAATATGAGTATAATTTAATAGAAAAGAATGTGAATTCAATGAAGGTGATTCAAATTGGCATCAGTATCGCCAATGAAAAAGGAGACGTTCCGTTGCCGTTTTCGACCTGGCAGTTTAATTTTAAATTTGATTTAAGGTAAAAATTCAAACAAACAAAAAATGAAACAGAGTTTTTTAAAAAAAGTTCCGAGCCAAATTTATCTGAGGCTATAAATCTATTAAAAAATTCTGGGATTGACTTTGATTTGTTCAGGGACAAAGGAATACCTCATACGAAGTTTTCTGAACTGTTCATCTCTTCAGGTGAATATAAAAAATTTAATAATTTGTTTTGATTCTGATTTAAAAATTAGGCATTGTTTTGAATGAAAACATTAAATGGATAAGTTTCCATGGAGGATTTGATTTCGCATATTTATTAAAGATGCTGATAAACGATAATCTTCCTGTATTATTTGACCAATTCAGCGATCTTCTAAGCATTTATTTTCCGACACTCTATGATTTGAAATACCAAATTCAAGATTTTGATAGCATAAGATATGATGGTCTGTCTAAATTAGGAAATGATATAGACGTTTTGATTTTTAACAAAACCAAGAATTTTTGAGAAAATTTATTATATTTTTAAATAAAGATTAGAAGAATAGGTCCACAACATCAAGCAGGCAGTGATAGTCTTTTAACATTGGCTTGCTTTTTCAAATTAAAAGAAGTCTATTTTAAAAATGAAACGGCTTTTCTTATTAGAAGTCATAATGTGTTATTTGGCTTGGGCAAAGGCTTTTGTGAAAATTATAATTATAATTACAATAGAAATACTGGGACGATGGAATTAAATAACGAATTCCAGGTGATTTATCCAGCAATTTATAATAATTTGATTGGCGCGCAATCACCTGTTTTCTATAATGTCAAAGATGGCTTCATTCCTTTTAATTATAATTATGGCTCATTTCTTAATGCTCAGTTTAACAATTTTCTTGCAAAAGATCTGAATCTGCAAAATCTCAACATCAATCAAATATACAATCAGAATTTAAGAAACACAAAACAAAATAACAAAAAATAAAGTGCAGAGCTCGAATTTTAATTTTCTGCACGTTTCAAAGTTTTTTTTTTTAATTTTTTACCCCCCCCCCAAAAAAAATAAAAATAATGACAAATAAAAAAAAATTGTGTTTTGTTTAAAAGAATTAAAATTTATAATTATTAACTATTAATTATTAAAAGAATTTCAGTTTATTTTAAAAATTTATAAAAAACTTTGAAAACTAAAAAAAATCCACAAATTTTTTTTTTTTTTAAAATATGAAAAAACGAAACAGCAAAATCCGTAAGAATTCATATTCTTTTGAATAAATTAATAATTTTTAAGAGGAATTTATAATCCCTAGTACATCTAGAGTCATCAGTGCTCAAATAAGTTCAAAGAACAATCGTGTTCTAGTGAGTGGAGATGATAAAAACAATATTTTTTATTGGAGATTTGACAAAGAAAAACCCATACTCGTAAACTAATATCCAAAATAAATTCAGATAAATTATTAGTTTTTCATAGGGTTTTAACCATCAAACATCATCTTCAGCTGCTCAAACAGAAGTGACCTCTGTTTTATTTAATTATAGTGAAACAGAAATATTTTCAGGATCAAACCGAGGAGTGATAAATATATGGGATATATCAGCTCAGCGACGTTTTTATTATAATATCATTATATTATATTTTTGTTTTTTTAAGAGAGTAGCACTTTAAAAGGACATTCTGTATCAATAAATGCACTTGCAAAGTTTCCATTAGAAGAAAAAAACAACATATTGATAAGTGGATCTTACGATAGCAGTATCAAGGTTTGGGATACTCGACAGAAATCATGTGTGTTTTCATTCAAAGGCCATACTTTGCAAATAAACTGCTTGGATTGCAGTCCTGATGGACGCTGGATTGTTTCAGGATCTCAAGATGGATTTGCAAAGGTTTTTTTTTGAAATTAATGGTTTTTTTTTTTAAATTTTTTTTTCAGGTTTGGGATATTATGAATTGGAAGAATATCTCCACTTTTTCTTTACATGAAGCTCCTGTTACAACTACTAAATTCAACCCAACTGAATACATTCTTGCAACCGGAAGCATTGATCGAACTGTTAAATATTGGGATCTTGAAAAATGGCAATTGATTTCAGAAACTAAAACTGAAGCAACCGCAATTCAAAAGCTTTGCTTCAGTAGTGATGGAAAAATTCTCTTTAGTGCTGCTCATGAATCCCTAAAAGTATTTTCCTTTTTTTTAAAGTTTTATTATATGTTTTGAATAAAACCTGAAATTTTTAATGGAATTAAGGTTTGGGATATGGAAAAAGAAGGACTTTTACTTGATAATGTAGAGTCCAGTTGGAGAGGAATCCTTGATATGACTGTGAACGATGTTGATAAAACACTTTATGGATTGACATCAACCCCAGTTTATTTCGGGTTATGGGCTGCACCCTTAGAAGAAATAAGATTTGAAGATACTACAGGAAAAATTCATTATGAAGTAAAAAAAGGATTGGTTGTTAAAAAGCCAATGGTTTGCAACAATTTTAGCGAAAAACAAAAGAATATAAATGCTAATTACATGCAAATTTCAGAAGCACAAAAAATTCTTCAACAAAAGAATATTGATATTGATTTGAACAATATTCTGGGGAATTACCTTGAAAATAAAAATGCTAACTCTCTTGATGAAGAAGCATTTAAAACACCAAAAAAAGAAACTTCTTCTAAAGATAACTCTCCGAATAAAAAAATAGAAGAGAAATATATTGAAAATATTAACAATGTTATCAAGAATAACATTATGAACCCACCAAAACTCTTTCAAAAAAAAAAATATGAACAAGATCAAACTAAAAATCCTTTAGATTATCCTATAAGAAATGATGAACCCATTAAAAAAGTGAATGAAAAAATTATGGATTCTAATAATTTTAATGAAGAATCAAAGGCCAAAAATTTTCATGAGGATATTGATATATCTCCGAAAAATGTATATAATATGCCGACTAATATATCAGAAGAAGAAAATTTAAAAAGAAAAAAACAAATAGAAACAAATAATCAAGATAATAATAAAAATAATATGAATGTTGAAGAAAAGAAGGAAAACAATAAAGATTTCGAAAATTCGATTATTGCTGCACAAAACTCGACAATTTCCAATGATTTGCATTTTGCTTCCTTCATTATTGATAAAGATAATAACGAAAAGTATCAACAGTTTGATATGATTAATGAAGTTTTGAAAGAACATTCTAAATTTGTGAGTGTTTTAAATACCAGAAGCAATTATATCAAGCCGATTGTTCATTATTTAAATGCTGGAAATATAAAATCTGCTCTTTTTTTGCTTAGCAAGTTAAATTTATCGATAAAATATATTGTAATACAAAATAAATTAGATTAACCCATTACCATTTGGTAATGGATGCTTTAAACATCATGATGTCTTTTAATGTGATCAATAACGGAAACGTTGAAACAGCTTATGTTTTGTTACAAAAATGCGTGGTTTTAATAGAAAGCAAATATGAGGCAATATTTTTTATCTTTTATAAGTTTAATTATTTGATTTATGAAGAATCATATACAATTCGGAGTTGAAATGGCTCATAAAATTTTATTACATTTTAAAGATGTCAGAGATTTATAGTCAAAATGATTTATTTTAAATTTATTTTTAAAAGGAAATTGTGAGCATGAAAAACCCCTGCATTATGAATAAAGTTGATTTGGCGAGAGAAGAAAGAGTATTAAAATACGACAAATTAATGGATTTGTTTAGAGATATCTATCAAATGAATAGAATTCAAAAAATTATGAAAGAAAACAAATCCACAGTACTAATAAAAATATTAATAATTTTATTACTTTTTTGAATTTTTTTTTAAAAATATAATGTTATTTAATTTATAGTCTCTTTCAAATAATACAAACAAGTTTCGAACTGATTTGGAATTTATTTTGAAGAAATGCCAACCAATTTATTGATTAAAGATGGATTATAACATTTTTTTTTTTCAAAATAAATTTTACTTAATAAAAGAAAACCTATATATAAAAATTTTTTTTTTCTTCGTCAATAAAATAAATAAATTTATCTAAAATATTTTTGTTTGATAAAAAATAGAGTTTTTTAATATCTTTAAAAAAAAGACCTTAATTTTTTCAGAAAAACTCAAAATATTAAGAAAGAACTAACAAAAAAACTTAAATATATATTTTTTTCTCTAGTTTTAATATGAGTTTCATGATTTCCTAAATAATTAGAATAGAACAATAATGAACGTCCCTTTAAAATTTCTCCTTATATTTAGAAAACAACGTCTCTTTTGCCTGGTTTCTTTGGGCCACCTCCTTCAACAAATTGAATACTTTTGGCTCTTTTAATGCAAAGCAATCTTTTAGTTTTGCAGGCGGTGCATTCCAATCTTAATAAATAAAAAAAAAAAGATAAAATTCCATTTAAATCTTTGAGAACCTCAAGGTAATTTTTTTTGTGGTCTTGGCTTTCTTTTTAAATATAGGCTTGCTTTGACCACCATAACCGCTTTGCTTTCTATCATATCTTCTTCTTCCTAAAGAAATTTTCAGCAAAACAAAGGATATTTTTTATTTCACCTTGAGATAAAGCACTTTCTTTTCCTTTTTTATATTGAGCTACTTTATGAAGAGCGTGCTTTTTGCATTTCTTGCAGAAAGTCTTTCGTGTTTTTGGAATTGAAACCTATAGAGAAAAAAAAAGAAGTTCAGAAAGGGTTGCTTTATTTTGAAGAAAACCATTTTTTATTTCTGTTTGGGGGGAATAAAAATAATCAATCTTTTTTTTGATATTTTTTTAAAATATTTTAGAGCTTCTCAAAGATTAAAAAACCCTTATTTCTTTAATCAAAAATTAAAAAAATTTCCTAGTTTTTTTTTTAAGCCAAATAAAAAAAAATTAGTTTCATTTCATTTCATTTTCTTTTGTAAATAAATTTAGAAAAACTTATTTTTTCTGCCTATTTCTTAAAAAAGTTTTTTTTTACCAAAAAATATGGCAATTTTTTTTCTGATTTACTTAAAATATTCCATTTTCTTGAAAATTTCAATTTTATTTATTGAGAAAAATTAATAGTGTTCAAATTCATTAATTTATAAAAAAAATAGCTAAAAAATATATCCGAAATAATAACAAAAATGGAAGAATTGTTAATAAATTATTACAGAAACACTTCTTCAAAAGTTCGCTCAACCCAAAGTTTTTTGAATTTTTTATATTTTAATCCATTTCAAAAAAACATATTCAGATCCTTTGGAAATTCTACATCAAGAATTGGAATTCGGTCGTGTTGATCATGTTAAACAATTATTGAACGAACCTCCTTTTTTAAATATTGAGGATCATGATTTTTTTTCCAAAATGTTTAAAAAAACTATCATAAACCAATAATTTTTGATAATAAAAAGGATCAACATTTTAAAGGAATTCAAAAAAGAAGTTCTTTGTGAGAGTTTGCTGAGAATCCAAATAATAAAATACGAAAATGCTGAAAAATTACAAAAGGGAACTGAAAAATATGAGATTTTTCTGTCTCATTGTCGGGATTATTTCCTGGAGATCATTTTCAAATCAAAAGAAGAGAATTATGTCAAAAATGAACTCTTAATCATAAAAAATGAAGAAATTAGAGAGGTTTTTTTAAAAAAAAAAAAAGTGTTTTATGTGTAAAATGAATTTGAAAGAAAATAAGAGAGGAATTAGAAGAAAAAACTAAGAGAGTTTCTTCGGAAAAAAATGAGGAAATTAGTAGAAATAGAAAAGCAGAAGAAAAAATACAACAAACTCAAGCAAACAAAAATCCGAGATCAGCAACTTCTCGCAAGAAAATTTTAATTTTATTGATAATTTTGGGGTTTATTTTTCTTGGATGGCTTAAAACGAAAAAAAATCTCAAAGTTCCACATTTTTTGGATAGTTTCAACAAAATATTCAAATTAATAATGGGATTTAATTAATTTCGCCAACCTTTCAAAAATTTTAAAGAATTAACCAGTTATTTAATTTATATAAGCGAGTTATAAATGTGATCATCTTTTGAACAGCTCTTTTCATAAAATTTGTAGTTAATTTTTTTTTTTTTCAAATTTAAAGCAAAAAATTAATCTGCCATCATCAAAACAACATAATCAAGTAAAAAAATATTAATTTCATGGGTAACTCGACCTTTTGATTTTTAAATACTTAAAAATTTTAGAAAATAGATAAATAACAGGTTTATTTCAAGCTTATTCTTCCTTTCTATAAAAAAATTAAATAAATCATAATAATTATTCGGAGTCTTTTCGACTTAACTTATATCTATCTATTCACAAACTTATAATTAGTAAAATCAAATAGTAATTTAGCTCCATTTGAACTTTTAATTTTTTTTCATTATAAATAATTTTAAAATTGGGTGTACTCAAACCTCAAATCTCAAAACAAAACAAAAAATGAATGATTTTAATTATTTTGAGTCTCGTCCAATGACATTAGGCAATTCTCCCCAAAGTCCCAACATGTCAATAAACTCAGATCTTTCTTTTGGTGCAAAGAAACTCTTACATTGTAATTCTAGTGGCATGAAATTTTTTCCGATAGAGCCAAAATCGACCCGTGAGTTAAAGCTCGATTTAGATAACTTAAGTGGTATTATTATAGATCAAACTATTATAGATCAAACCCCAAAAATTTCTACCTTGCTATCTCCCAAAAGATCAGCTATTAGAAGCAAACCTAAAAGTGGCACTACTCATCTTTTCTCAAATCCAGAAGGAAACGAATTCAATGAAGAGTTACGAACAGAACTTAAGAAGAAAACCATTAAATTCGATGAAAAAGATGAGGTGAAATTCTTTACAATGAAAGAAATGTCTTCACACCATCAAGCTTCAATGAAAAACAGCAGGAATTCTATTTCTTCAAAAAACTCAAAAAACATGAATTCTTCGAATACAAATACCATAAAGGATGATGAAGATAAAAACCCTGGATCAATGATGTCCGGCATTGGGCCTTTATTCAAAAATAGAAAAGATGGGAATGTGAACATTGGGAAATCAATTACTGTTATAATGATTATTAACCATTTTCTGAAACAAATGAAACTTAAATCAGGCAAATTCGGAAGATTGGGAGTCAAACAATGTAAAATACTGAATGATTTGGGACATGATGAGGAAAATGGAAAAGATTCAGAGCCATATGAATTTGAACCCAATTTAATGGCTCGAATGATAGTATTTTTATTTGAATTTTAAAATTCTTTATTTTTTTTTTTCAGAAAAAATTTAGAATTCAAAATTTGAACAAAAAAAAAAAAGCTTTGAAGAAAATAAGAGACTTTCTGAAATTATTATATGATAAATTCAAAGGCGATTTTCTAGTGATAATCCCGAACAATCGATTGAAATTATGCTACAATTTTTTTATTTTTATTTTCACTTTGTTGGAATTCATTTACATTCCAATGGATGCCTGTTTTGAGATCACAATTGAATTAAATTGGTATCACTCTTATCGAAAAATGATCTATGCATTTTTTTTCTTGGATATTGTCTTAAATTTGAACACAGGGTACTTCAATAAAGGCACATTGATTGTCGAAAGGAAAATCATCATAAAAAAATACCTGCATTTCCGTTTTTGGCTGGATTTAACCACAATTTTGCCTATTCTCATTCAAACTCTTTCGTTTTATTTAGAAAAAGATTTCAAATTCATGCAGTTTTGTTTCCTAATTCGAATTTTTTTCTTGAATGAAATGATAAGAAAAATTTGTGATTTCTACAATTCAGGTGAATTCATAAATTCTATCATCGGTTTGATAAAACTAACGATTCTAACGCTTTATGTTGCTCATATTTGTGCTTGCCTATGGCATTATATCTCATTGATAGACTCTCGCAATTTTCAAACAACTTGGCTCACTATTTTCTTGAATAGTGAAGAAGAAATTTCTTTTTCAAATGAATATATCACATCACTTTATTGGGCTGTTACTACTATGATAACAGTGGGTTATGGTGATATTGTTCCGAAAACTCCTAACGAAAAGATTTTCGCTATAACTTCGATGCTTTTAGCTTGTTGTGTATTTGCTTATATTATGAATTCAATAGGATTAGTGATAAACTCTTTTAATAATAGACAAGCGATTTTGAGGCATAAAATTCAGGCTGTTAATAAATATTTAGATATGAAGAATATAGACTATGATTTGAGGATTAGAATCAGAAAATATCTCGAATATTTATACGAGGAAAAAAACGCACTTGTTCGAGAAGGACAAACCGTTGTTGCAAATTTGTCTTCTGCGTTGAAAACAGAGATTTTTCAGAGATTAAATGGGGAGATCATTGGGAAAATACCGATACTTATAAAGACATTTACTCCGAAATTGTTAACACAATTGACTTTGCTTATGAAGGAAGTTAGTTACACTCCTGAGGATTTAATTTTTTCGGTAAAATACTTGAAGGAATTTATAATTTAAATTTGTTTGAATAAATTTAAATAGGAAAATGAAATTGGAAATCAAGAATTGTTTTTCATTTATGAAGGAGAAGTGGAGATTTTCATTGAAAATTTCTCAGGATTTAAAGAAGACACTTTTTTGAAAATACTCAAAGTTTTTTTGAAGCTTGAAAAATTTAATTTATTTTTTTATTTAGAAAGGGGATTATTTTGGAGAAATAGCATTTTTTTCCAACAAAGCTCGTAGCGCCAGTGTCAAAAGCCTTGGGTTTTCAAATCTAATTTCTTTATCAAGAGATGATTTTTTAGGAGTTATCCGGAATTTTTCTTTTGATTATGTACGAATTTTTATTAAATTTGAATCAATTTATTTCATTTGAATTTTTTAAAATTTTAACCGATTTATTATAAACCACTCGATTATAGGAGAAATATTGTATGATTAGTGATAATATAAAGCTATACAATAGTTATTACTCCATTCAAACCAAATGCTTTTGCTGCAACATAAACAACCACATTTCCATCGAATGTCCGATGATTCATATTGTTCTTAACAAAGACCGCATCATCAGAAACAATACATTCTCTGAACCCAATGATCGCCTGTCTTACCTTCGTCGCAAGACTCCCAAATTCAAAGTTCTTGGCAACTTGCAAAAATTAATAATTGCCACACTAAAAATACATAGAACTACCACTTTTGAACTTTATAATCACCCTGATGAAGATGATGAAGACGATGAAAATTCGGATGAAGAAGACGAGGAAATGCCGAAATCTGGTAAATTTCTAAGAACCAGCAAATATATCGCAAGACATAATTCAAATAAAGAAAAAAAATCTCCTATAAAACCAGCATTTATTTCAATTATGGCTCCTTTACGAAAATCGAAAAGCTATACAAGAAATTTCGATTTGACTTCTTTTTCAAATAACAACGTTTCTAAATTCAATTCGAATTCTGTGATTTATGAAGAAAGAGATGAAGAAAAAAAGGGGTTAATCAATCGTTCAAAAGACACACTCCTTACAGGGGAAATCAAACTTCTTGCTCCAGAAAATATGCAAGGTTCTTCAAACAGAACAAGTTTATTAAGCCCTGGCACCAATTTTATTCCAAACAGCAATCCCAATGTTTTCAGTTACTTCAGCATAAATGGCACAAATATGAGCTCAATAGAAAAAAAACAAGAAACTTATTGCATAAGTGATGCTGGGGCATATTTTGATATGGTTTCCCCTTCGAAAACTTCTTATAATGATCCAATTTCACAAAATGACTTACCTAATGAGAATTTCTCAGAAGATTTAGAAAGTTTGCAAAGCAGCATGATTCCTCAAAAATCAAAGGCTTCTAAAAAAAGTGAGGTAATTTTTTCAACAATTGTTTCACAGAACCAGAAATCAAGTAATTCATTAACTGTAACTCCTAGCATCAATAATACAAACATTCAATCGGGAACAAATGTGGGTAGAAACCTCACAGGAATCAGCAAAAAAGATGAGAAAAAAAAAGAAATGAACAGTTCAGCAAACACAACAACAGTTTTCTTACAAAACAACTATTTTCAAATCGTTTCAAAAGCTCGAGAAGAGTTCGATAATAATTTCGAGAAAATGAAAAATTTCGATGTGTATTTCCCGCAGAATAATGTCACTGTGATTTTAGAAGATTATCGCAAGATTCAGATCAGAAAGAAAAAAACTTTTAAAAATAAACGTTGTAGCAGTATAAATTCACACAGTTCGCCTTATAATCGAAATTTATCAATTCTCATAAAAAACTTACCAATTTTCAAAAAAACTTTTGGAACTATCACTGAGGATAAATCGCAACATGGCATTGCACAAAATGATGGAAATTTTAGAAAAAGAATGATGAGTGAAGCATCTTTTGTTGCTGAAAGATCAAAAACGATAAAATCTAGCAAAAATGAAAAAAAAGAAATTAGCAGTAAATTAAAATGCAAATTTTGGATGTGCTCTTGTTGCAAAAAAGGCAAAATGGAATCGAAAAAAAAGCCTTTGGCATTTGAAAGTAAGATGAGTCGAAGAGTGTCAGTGGCGGAAAGATTGAGAAGAGCTTCGGTTTATGTATAATTTGTATTTATCTAAAAAAAATCAATTTATGTGTATGTTATTGAGGAGACCACTTTATTTTTTAATCAAAATGTTTTTTTACCGAAAATGCCTTCAAAATTAAAAAAAATTATTAAATACATATTCAACTAAATCTGAGCAATAATAAAAAAATAATACTAAAAATTTATTCAATCAATGTACGGCCCTCCCATTAATGCCCCTGACGATCCATTTCAATATTCCCACCATCCAAATTTATCAACCCCTTCCAGACCCTACGAATTTTCTCATCGCCAGTACACAAATTATTTCGACACAGCTCCCTTCCCCAGTTGCGAAAGCTATTCTTCATATATTCCAACAATACCTCAATACCCTCCTTATTACTCCAAATGGGACCGATCTTATTTCAGTAAGCCAACACTCAATAGATCCTATGATTGCTATTGGAACAGATCGTTAGGATATGAAGTTCCAAGACCCTATTTTCCTTCCTTTGATCGTTTTTCTATGAATAAATCTCTCTATGATAGATCTATGCACGACAGACCAATGTATGACAGACCAATGTATGATAGACCTATATATGATAGACCTATGTATGATAGATCTATGTATGAGAGACCAATATATGATAGACCTATACATGAAAGATCTATGTATGATAGACCTGTGTATGATAGACCTATTTATGAAAGGCCTATGTATGAATATAGATTTGAACAGCCTCCTGCCTATTTGAGTTCAAGATTTGAAGAACCAGGGAGAGGGTTTGAAAGAAGGGAATATGGAGAAATGGGAATTCAAAGAGAGAGAACATTTGGAAAAGACGTGGAGAGAAAAAAAGTTTTTGATGATAATCATTTTGAAATATCAAGAGATCATAAAAAAATGAAACAAAATTCCACTGAAAAAAATGCTGCTACGATCAGAAAAGAGTTTGAATCTCCTCTGTCTTCTTCAACAAAAAGGAAAATTTAAATTTTTGACAGATAAAACTAAATTTAAAATAATCTCCTATATTTTTCATTTTATTTTTATAAATTAAAAGAAATTGAAGTTCTATTGACGCTTTTTTCAAAAAAAAATTCAAAATTAAATATTCTGAATTTATTAAATAAAGAGCTAATATCATCTTATTTTTATAAAATAATCTGCTTTCATTAATGGTTTGCGTCTACGAAAATGTACATTTTGTTTAATTTTTGAATGTCTTTCTCCAATTGTGATAACTCTTTTTCGCATTCTTCTTTCCTAGATTTTTTTTAAAAAACTTTGCTAAATTTAATTAAGAAAACTTTCGTTTCAATCCTGTAGTGTCGATCTTATTAATGTGAGTAATAGTTTGATATTCTTTATTGACGAATTCCCATTTTTTTTTCAATCCTTCTCTCAAAAGAACGATTTCTTCTTGATTTAAACGATATCTATTATTTTAATTAGATTTTTTGATTCGAATAAAAAATCAAATACTTTTGTTTTTCTTGTTCTTCTTGTTCTTGTCTATGCATTTCTTGAATCATATCATATTCATTCATAATATTTGATTTAATTTTCTCGAGATAAATAGGCACTTGTCCGAATTCTTTCTTTTTTAAGTAATCCCGCTCTTCTTTTTGAACTTTTGGAGCTAAAAAATGAAAGAAATTTTCAAAAGCCGTTTTAATAAAGTGAATTTTGCATATTTAAACAATATTTTTCAGAAATTTAAGACCCACCTGATAAAATATTTTCAACAGCATTAGCTACAATAAAATTTTTGTTTGATTTTAAGCCCATTATCGGTGGTTCTTTTCTATCAGGAACCAAAGCCCTTAAAGATCCATCAACAATTTTGCAGCTCAGTTGTCTTACTTTATATTGGAAAAAAAATATAAAATAAAATAAAAAGCTCAGTTTACCTGAAGGCAATTTTACTGAGCCCAATCTCACTGAACCCATAGTTGCGGTTCCTCTTCTTTGGAATTCACTGGTTCTTGGCTTGACCATTTCCTTTGTTTTACCGAATGTAGCATAACAAGATGTATTCTCATGCGCTCCCTTCGGCATTATTATGTCACCATCCAAATTAGAGATCTATCAAAAAAAAGGAAATTTAAAAAAAAAGTTTTGGTTTATTATGTTTATTGAAGAGAAAAAAATAAACGTTAGGGCGAGAGGTAGTTTTATGACAAAATGTGCTGCCTGTTGGAGGGATGGCAGAAGGATATTTTGAAATATATTTGGGGTCTTTTGGTGGAGGGATGTATTCTTTTGGGATGAGGTTGTAAATTGTTTCTTCTTGCATGATTTTAAGAATTTTTAAGGTTTAAAGATGGAGTGAACAATTTTAAATTTTTTTATGAAAAAATGATTTATCTGAAATGAAACTGATGTATATATTTTAAAAATAATAATCATTTTTTTCATTTTTTTTATATTTCCAATTATTTATTTTTTTGACTGTTAAGTTTATGTTAGAAAATATTAAATTAGAAAAAAATTAAAAAGACTATTTCTCTTCTAAAAAATCAATTGTGTATGTTATTATTTTTTCTTTCTTTTAGATGAAATGAATTTTTCCATTTTCTAAAAATAATTTAACTGATTTCTCACAGTATTTTTTATTTTTATAATAAAGAAATATTATATTCATTACAAAAATTAAAAAAATAATAAAAATTCCTTTATGACAACAATCAATCAATAATTTGAAAGAATTTCTCAATTTCAAGATCAATTTTATGTGAAACTATGGATTATTGATCTGACATCCTTAAAAATGAGAAGTTATGATAATAGATAGATATCTGGTTTTTAGTTGAGATATTCTTTGGATTCACTCCTTTTTACGCAGAAACAAAAGAAAAATTACAAAATAAACTACAATTACTTTGCACTCAAAATAGACCTAAATATCTAAAACTTATAATATTGAAATAGACAATTGGAATTTTACAAATTCTTCAATTAATAATAATGAAAGTTTCTCAAATATTATAGAAGAATCTTTGTTTCTAAGGGATTCTTGTATGACTAATGGCTTGGAAACTATAATTGAATTTAATCTCAAACAGTCAAGTTTTTTTACATTTTCCTTTATAATTTTATAAATTTGTGAATATAAATTAAATTTTTCACAAAATTCTAAAAAAGAATTGAAAATAAACGAAAATAATTTTATTTCTAGCCCTAAAAAATTGGGATCTATGGTTTTTTAATTAAATTTACATTATTATCGGTAAAAAAAATTGTGAATATAATAGATTCTTCTTATCAACAGAAAAAAGAACAAAAATTTAAAAACATAAAATAAAAATAATACAAGTCATAAAGTAAAAAAAAATCATTTCATAAGTGCCTTAGTTGTATTTTTTTTTAAATTTCTGCTTTTTTTAACTAAAAACATAAAAGTATAAAAACTCTGTTTTAAAATATTTTTTTGGTAATTAAAAATGAAATTTTCTACAAAAAGAAAAAGCCTTTATAATTTTTTTCCTTTTATGTCATCGTCATGCTGGCAGAAAGAAAGAAAAATTAATATTTAGTTTGAAACGATACATAATTGAAAACGGCTATTTTAATTTAAATTTATTTTTCAAAATGAATAGATTAACCGTTATAAGTTTGATCCGTTTTTTTATTATGTTCGTCTTTATAAAGGAGATTGATTTCAAAATCAAGAATAAATAAGTTCTTATTCCTATTCAAACTCAACAATAAAATGAAATATTTTATTTCACTTTTTCTCATATTATGTCTCTGCCTCATTGCATCAAATGCCTATGAAGATCAAAACATCTTAGTTCACATGAATTCATTGAAGAAATCAGAGAAAGCCAAAACCAAAACATCATGTGGTGGTGATTTCCGTTTTCTCTCAACTCCCTTCACTAGAATGTTCACTTTCAACAGTGGGAATCTCCAAAATACTGGTCCTATTGCAGGAATCCCTACTTGTGGAGATATTTCCTTTGTTTTAGGGTCAGTTGCCACCAAATCCAATAACAAAGATCATGTGAATTTCCTTTTGGGTGATATTCAACAAGTCAATTCATGGAAGACAAATCCTTTTACTCTGTGGACTTGGTGGGATGATAATGGTATTACTCCTGCTTTGAACTTTGGCAGCAAATTGATCGCTGTGACGAACTCTGGAGAAAAAGATAACTTCGCCTCATTCTATGGTATTTGGAGATTCGTGATGATTCCTTTGAAAAGCGATGCTTCGTTTGATATCATTCCTGGCGGCTATAGTCAAGGGTTTAATCCTGATTTTATCGGGTTCAATCTCATTGCTTTTGTTTAAGGAAATTTAAACAATTCGCTTATTATTTATTTAATTTTAAAAACTGAAAAAAAAGATTATTCCAATTTTAAAGTTTGGGTTTTAGTTTTTTTCTCACCCTTTACTTGTTTATAACTTCTAATAGCTTTTCTGGTCATCATTATTTGATCAATCTAAATATTATTTCGTTTTTTACAATTATTGTCTTTTAATTGAATTAGTTTTTATTTGACAATTTTTTTCAAATTTTTTCAATTTCTCTAATTTTTAATTGAATTAGTTTTGATTTGACAATTTTTTTCAATTTCTCTAATTTTTCTTTTCTTCAAATTATTTTTATAAATAAAAAATTAAAAATTAAAAAAAATAAAATCAAAAGACCCTATGGAGCAAAAAAAAATTGCCAACTCTATTCTTGACCTTATTGGAAAGACCCCTCTTGTCCGCATCAACAAAATCTCCAAAGATTGTCATGGAATAGTCGTTGGCAAGTTAGAATCCTTCAATCCATGTCATTCTGTCAAGGACCGTATCGGTTTGGCAATGATTGAGGAAGGTGAGAAGCAAGGCATCATTAAAAAAGATTCCGTTCTAATGGAAGCCACAAGCGGAAATACAGGAATCGCTTTAGCTTTTGTTGCAGCAGTAAAAGGTTATAAATTAATTTTAACAATGCCTGATACAATGAGTCTTGAACGAAGGAACATCCTTAAAGGCTTCGGTGTCGATTTGGTTCTAACTCCAGGAGCATTAGGTATGAAAGGTGCTCTTGCTAAACTAGATGAATTACAAAAAGAGATCCCAAATTCTGTCATTATGAAACAATTTGATAATCCAGCAAATCCAGAAATACATCGAAAAACCACTGCTGAAGAAATATGGGCTGATACTAATGGAGAAATAGATATTTTTGTCGCAGGAGTGGGCACTGGAGGTACTTTGACAGGAATTTCTGAGGTTTTGAAGAAGAAAAACCCAGGGATCAAGATTGTTGCTGTAGAACCTGATGCCTCACCTGTGATATCTGGAGGTAAGCCTGGACCTCATAAAATACAAGGGATTGGAGCTGGATTTATACCAGGAAACTTGAATGTGAAGATGATTGATGAGATTTTAAGGGTTACAAATGATCAGGCTATTGACACTGCTAAGAGATTGATCAAAGAAGAAGGGATCCTTACTGGAATTTCGGCAGGAGCTAATATGTATGCAGCTTTGGAGATCGCCAAAAGACCAGAGAATAAGGGTAAGTTGATTGTGACCATTTTGTGCGATACTGGAGAGAGATATTTGAGCACTGCCCTATATGAGAACATTTAAAAAGAAGTATATACGAAAAGAGTTAAACAAATACTAAAAAACAGATTTTCTTTTTAAAAATTCAGAAAAAAAGAAAAAAATTAAAAAAATTAAGAAAATTTTTTTAAAAAAAAGTAAAAATGAACAAAAAAATTAATGAAAAAATTTTTGAATTTGAAAATGCAGAATTTTAATAAATTTAATGACGAAATTTCTAAAGAGAATTGGTACAATTAAAAATCGGTTTGAATTTGAGGTATTACTTCATTCGATAGAAATCCCCAAGAACCCTCTTCTGACTGGAGATTTGAAGATTTCTTTGAAAAAAGGAAACAGAATGGTTGAAACCAAAGGCTTATACAAAATAGATAGCTCTAAATCACAATATATATTAAAAGAGCCTTTATTATTCCAAGCAACGCTTTATCTCAATAAAAAATCAAATAAATATCTCGAAAAACTTGTTAATTTCTTTCTTCTTTTCATGGAGTTTTAATCTATAATTATAGGTCCTGATTACAATAAATATCGCAAATGGTGATAAAAAATTGATAAAAAGCCAAACAAAAGTCAATTTTTCCGAGATTTCGCATGAAAAAGAAAAGAACATGAAAATTATATTTGAAAAAGGACTTTTTAATGAGAAAATCTCATTGGAAATCACATTAAAAAGCCTAGCATCGAGAGAAATGGCTGAATCTGAAAAGGATTCAGATAAGCAATATTCTTTTATTTTTTTTTGAGAAAAATAATATAAAAGCTCTTATTTATCAGGAATTTCGTATAAAAGCAAAGAATGTTCACCTTTTCAAAGAGAAAATAAAAGTTTTGACATAAAAAATGAGCAAGAAATCCCTCATTCCGAAAATCATAGGCATCACCCTTCAGAAATGTTGACAGGAAACTCGAAATTTTATGTTAAAACTCCTTCTTTTACCCTAGAAGAAGGAGATTCTCAGTTCATTTCACAAGAAAATCCTCATAAAAGAGAAATTTCAAATAAAAATAGACAGAATTTAAAAGAAATTTCAGAAGAAAATAGTCGAAAAATGAAAGAAAATACCTCTATTCGAGGAAAAAACTGTGATGAAAGTGAGAAAAAATTCAAAGAAAATGCCTCTCCAGAAAATAATCTGAAAAAAACTGAAGAAAATGAGAAAAAAATCAAAGAAAATTTTATGATAGCAAGCAATTCTGATGAAAATGCTAAAAAAATCAAAGAAAAAGCCCTTGCTGAAAATTTACTACAAAGAACTTTTGAGGAAAACGTGAAAAAAATCAAAGAAAATGCAATTTTTGAAAATCTTCTACGAAAAAACTCTGAAGAAAATCCTAAAAACCTCAAAGAAAATGAAAATATTCATGAAAAAGCTCTACCAACACAAGAAAATTCTAAAAAAATTAAAGGAATTAAAGTTCAAATAAATAGTTCAGATTTAAAGAGATTATTGAAAAAAGGCTCAATTCCACAAGAAGAAGAGCAGAAATTAATGAAAAAAATCTCGATTCCTCAGGAAATTGAGCCTAAATTGGCTATTCCTCAAGAAATAGAGCCAAAATTAATGAAGAATATATCGATTTTACAGGAAGAAGAGCTGAACTATAAGGAAAAAGAAGAGTTTTTGAATAGGATTCTGGTGCTGGAAAAGACAATACAAAGGAAAAATGAGATTATTGAGAAAAATTTAAGACAAATCAATGAAGCACATAAAAATGAAGAGAATTTAAAACTGCAATTTTATAAACAATCCAAAGAAAATTCAAATAAAATGAAGAGTGTTTTAGCAGAATTCGAGCAATATAAGGAGAAAAGACTACAATTTGAAGAGAATTCATTAGAAATTCAAAGAAAATTACAAATTTCTCAAGAAAAACTTTTGTATCAAGAAAATATTATTAACAATTTAAATCAAGAACTTTCTGAGAAAAATGAAGAAAATAAGAGGCTTTTTCAAATGAATAATGAGTTTCTCAGTGAAAATCATGATTTTGAGGCTTCAAAAAGAAACTTTTTCCAGGATTTTCAAGGTTTCAATGAGAAAATAAAGGCTTTAAATGAAGAAAATCAGGGTTTGAAAGAGAAATTTACAGCAAAAGAAATTGAAATACAGACAATTATGGCACAAAAGGATTTTATTTTGAATTTATATGAGAAAAACAAAGATGAACTCGAAAATCATGAGAAAAAAGTAAAAAAATTAATGATTTTTATGTAATTTTTTAATTAAAATAGAATAGAGAAAGTCAAGAACTTATGATTTTCTACGCAAATAACAACAAAAAGAATGAAGAAAATTTATTGGAGTTGAAGAAGGAAATCAAACAAACCGCTTTTGAGCGAGAAGAAGCACTTTCCAAGCAAACTTCTCTAATTATCGAACTCCAAAACCTCAAAATAAAGGTAAATTCATCATTAAATTTTCTTCATTAAACATAAAAAAAAATTTAATTTAATTTTTTTTAAGTTTTTGAGAAAAAATCCAGAAAAAACAGTTCTTGAAGAACGAATTCCTGAAGAAAAGCCTTGGGAAGATATGGCATATTTACGTAAAGAAAACCAGCTTTTACAAAAGAAACTCGAACTTTTAATGGCAAGCGTTTCTGAAGAAAAAGAAGAAAATTCTGATGTAATGAAGAGCACAGCTTTAGAAATCGAGAAACTTAAAAAAGAAAACACTTTTACTGAGAAAAGACGCATGGAATTAGAAGCAGAATTGATTCAAATGTCCCGTTCTTCAAGAACCTTTCTAATTTCTGAAGAATTCGAAGGATTAAAAAGAAATTTCGATGCGAAATTGAGATTTTATCAAGAAAATGCTGAGAAAAATGAAGAGAAAATGCGAGGTTTTTATGAGGAAAATGAAAGGTTAAGAACTGAATTAGTTGAAAAAAGCTTTGAAATTAAAAAAATGCAGATACAAAAAGATGATATTTATAATAATTCTGACAAAAAGCCAAAGGAAAATTCATTTGATAATGAAATTCTGAAGGAAAAAGATGGCATAATATTGAATTGCCATGAGAAAATAGAAGAGTTATACAATGAAATCATGGTTTTAAAAGAGAAAATCGATGAAATAAGAATATCCAAAGAAGGGGAAAATGAAATGGAAATAGCAAGAGTTTCTGTAGAAAATGAAAAAATTATCAAAAAATTAAAAGAAAATGAACATAAAAATGAGGTTATTCATAAAGAAAAAGACAAAATCGAAAGAGAATTCAAGAATTCGGAAGAGAAATCTAAGTTTTGTGAGAAGGAATTAGTGGAGTGCAAAGAAAGAATTAGTTTTTTGTTGATGAAAGCTGTGGAAATAGGAGGCCATGAACTTGTGGATAAATTAACAGGACTTTGGTGATATGAGTTTTAAAGAAAAATATTAATATAGCAAGAATTTTACCTGTTTATTAACAGTTTTTTTTGTTAATTTTCATTTTTTTTTGTTAATTTTTTTTTTTTTTTAATGTTTTTTATTTAAAAAAAATAAAAAATAAAATATTGAATTTAAATTGAGAAAACTCGCAATTTTTGGACACAAGGTTTTTGACAGATTAAACACTTTGTATTTGAAATTTAATTTAAATTTATTAAAAAAACAAATTTCTGTACTTTTTCATATTTTGGTGAGCAAAAATAGCAAGAAAATTTATGTCCACAGTCTAAAACAACGCAATTGATCTCTTTCTCAAAGCAAATCTTGCACAAATATCTCTCTTGTTCGAATTTGAGCTTATTCGTCAATTCCTTCACCTGTTCTTTCAAAAGAAATATCAATTTATTACTTTTATCATATCCTTCCATGAAATTCAGCTTATCTTTCTAACGAGAATTTTTTTTTAAAACCCTAAAAATTCTCAAATTTACTTCATTTTCAAACATATTAACACTTTTTTTCCTTTTGGAATCTGGAATCTTCTCAAAACCTATATCTTGTCCATTTCCTATGATCAAATAATGCAAATCATTCAATTTTTTATCATCATGTCCTCCGAAAACGAAAATCCAATTCTCATGTTTCCCCATCTGATGAAAAGACCTCGCACTTGGGATATTTCCACTGGTTTCAATCAGTTTCCATTCATTTTTATCCAATAAAAATTCGAATAAATCGTTGAATTTCTTCTGGTTTTGATCAACTCCTCCGAAAATAAACAAACTTCTATTTATTATCACAGAACTGTGTCGATATCTTCCTTTAGGCTTCATCCCACAGACCAACCGAACCTCGTACCATATATTGGAAATCATTGAGAAATAGAACAATTCATCCAATGTTTCGAAGCCATTCCAACCTCCAAATATATACATATTCGAATTATATATATCAGCAGTATGGCCGAATCTCGGTGTTGGAATATCTCCAGAGAATTTGAGATTCCTTGAAAGAAATTTCTCCAAATTTACTCGAAAAAGACTTTTAGAGACATATTTCTGTGTTTTTCCTCCATATATATAGAGATATTTACTATATGAAACCATAGTATGATCAACTAATCCTTCGAGAGGATCTCCAGAAAGCTCGACTTTCTTTGAGAAATTTGTAGAAATTTCGTATTTGTAAAGATCAGAGAAATATTCGCCGTCTTTTTGGGTATATCCTCCGAATAAGTAAATAAAAGAGGAACTGACTGAGAGTTTGGTTCCAGAGCGAGGGGTGGGAAAAACTCCTGAAGGGATTATTTTAGAAAAATATTTTGTTTTGAGATCATAGGAATAGAAATCATTAAGAAGACTCACAGTTCCAGAACCCCCAAAGATAAAAAAAGAGGATTTGTATTCAATTGCTGCCTTTATTTAGAAAAAATGGGATTTAGGGGATAATTGCTTTTTCATTGGTTAATACGTGTCCTGTTCTTGGAGAGAAAATATCGCCTTTAGGCTCGATTTTTTTCCATTCAAAGAAATTTCGACACTCGTTAGTTATGTTTTGTTCAACTTTTAGTTTAAAAAAGAAATATCTTTTAAGAATTTAATAGTAAATTGAGTTTTATAAAGGTTGTTGTAAATTAAATGATCAAATTTTAAATTAAAAAACCTTCGGTTTGGAGATAATTGGAATCTTTTTCGTTTTTTGAGAGGAAATCAGTAAGATTTGAAGGGAGTTTGAAAGAGAAAATATCGTTTAAAAGAGTGCCACCATAACCCCCCATTATATAATAGGTTTCATTTACAATAATTGACTAAATTAATGACAGTTTTCATAATAAAATAAAATTAAAATAGATCAATCAATGAAACTTGATGAAAATTCCTTGGTTTAGGAATCTGTCCTTCGAATTGAATTGTATTCCAAATGCAAGTTTTAAAATCAAGACAATATACATTTTTGTTATAATTCTAATGATAAAAGAATAAAAGTTTCAGAATATAATGATTTTACTTGTTGATCAAGCATTCCACCATAAATTATTAAAAAATCTTTAAAAATATCTGATGAATGCCGAAAAAGAGGATCAATTTTCCCTTTGTATGGACAGGAACTCCATCTAAAAATTAATGGGGATTAATGAAAAACCGATAAAATATTTTATAAATTAACTTTTTATTACTTTTTTTCTTTGAATTGAAAAGTTTTAAGCTCTTTCAAAACAATTTTTCCATCACAACCTCCAAAGCAAAACATTTTATCCTCAAAAAAATTGGCAGAATGTCCAAAAACTCCCTTTTGGCTTTCTCCGTTCAAACAAATCCATTTATTTGTATTAAAATCGAATATCAGCAAATCGTTCAATATATTTTTTAATTCCACTCCTCCATATACCACTCCAAAATCTTGGTAATTTACAAAAGTATGATGAATTCTTCCTCGAAAATTATTTTCTACATCTAATTTTAACCTGAATTTACATTAAAATGAAAAATAAGGGATGATATATGATTTTATCTAAAATAATACATGCATATATATAGAGAAATTACCATTCATATGTTTTAAAATCAAATTTGTAAAGATCATTGAAATAAATTCCTTCCATAGATGTGTTACCTCCATGTAAATATAAGCATCCTTTATAAACACAACATTGGAATCCAAATCTCAAAGAAGGGATTGTTCCTTTTGTAATTAAAACCTCATTCAAGTAATTTTCCTTGGCTTTATTTTTATGAATTTCTTATTGAAATTTTATTTAAGAGTACTATTGATTCGATATATGTCGTTTTTTTTATTGAGGGAATCGATTCCACCGAAAACGTAGAAATTCCCTTCATCTAGAGATAACGAGTGGCCAAATCGAGGGGAAAATGTTTCACCCTGAACCTTTATTTCCTGCCATTTAAGAGTTTTTTGCTTATTCATTTTTCAATTAAATTTATTAAGAAGCTTTCTTGCTTTTTTGTTTGTTTTTATATAATATAATATTCAAGGGGTTTTTTGAATTCCTTTAAAAAAAATTTTTTTTTTCCTCTTCATTTATTTCACTTTAACTCTTGAAAAAAAATTGATGATATATGGTTATTTTTTCAAGGATAAAAAATTGTTTTTTTGGTTATTTTTTTGGGCAAAATTTATAAATTTAATCATTATAATGGTTTAATCCAAAAAAATAAATTTAATCCAAATTAAAAAAAAAAACGTCAAAAAAATAATAAAACCTTTTTTCAATGGCATTCATCCCCAATTTTTTTTTTTCCTTCGTAATTTTTTAAAAACTGCTTTAAGTGGAG